>Ga0209025_1002923_pt1 | contig 17011 bp, 15 predicted proteins | sample AraplaMF_Col_mLB_FD_184256 | JGI IMG/M metagenome (GOLD analysis project Ga0209025, IMG submission 184256) | Arabidopsis root microbial communities from the University of North Carolina, USA - plate scrape MF_Col_mLB (SPAdes) (version 2) | ecosystem: Host-associated > Plants > Roots > Endosphere... | reverse complement strand
ATCTATATCTTTCACACGAGAAATCGTGGACACGAAAATTAAATGAAGCACTGTATGCTTATAGATTAGAAGTTTTTTATGATAAGGATGAAATACTGGAAGGTTACTTGAATACTGTTTACTACGGCCATGGTATGTACGGCGTAGAAGCTGCAAGTCGTTTTTATTTCGGAAAATCTGCAAAAGATTTAACACTTGCAGAAGCAGCAATGTTAACTGGGGTTCCAAAGGGGCCAAGTATTTACTCCCCTATTGTCAATTTAGATAAGGCAACTAATCGCCAACACGTTATTTTAAAACTGATGGCCGATCAAGGTGCTATTACACAAGATGAAAAAACACGTGCAGAAAGTGAACAGCTTGTCTTAAAGAGTGATAGCTGGGTAGCGACAAAATCTGTAGCACCATTTTTCCTTGACGTAGCATGGCAAGAGGCTAGTGAAATTTTGAAATCGAAAAATCTCGACATTAGTGAAGGTGGCTGGACTATCCAAACAACTCTTAATCTAGAACACCAAAAAGCAGCAGAAGAATCTGTAGCCAAACATATGCCTAATGATGATCTTCAAACTGCTTTTGTTAGTATGAAATCCAAAACAGGCGCCGTTACAGCATTAGTTGGTGGTCGTGACTATGCTACAAGCTCATTTAACCGAGTTACACAGGCAAAACGTCAGCCAGGCTCAACCATTAAACCTATTTTATATGCAGCAGCTTTAGAGAATGGTTATACACCTTTAACGTATTTAAATGTAGGTGAGACAACTTTCACTTATGATAAAGGACGTGCCACATATTCACCCAAAAATGTTAACGGTAAATTCGCAAATCATGATATGTCAATGGCACAAGCTATTGCTATTTCTGATAATATTTACGCTGTTAAAACTTTAGAGGAGATTGGATTTAAAGCATTTCATGAAATGGCTAATCGCTTCAACGTGAATATCGGTACGAAGGACAATTTATCCATCGCGCTTGGCACGACTGAAACAACGTTATATGAAATGACGAATGCTTATAATATTTTAGCATCGCAAGGTCAAAAAACTACGCCTACTACTATTGTTTCTATTAAAAATGCTAATGGCGATACCATCTACGAAAATAAAGAAGTTGATAAAGAAGCTGAGTCAGTTCTCTCAAAGGAAAATACGTATATTTTAACAGAAATGATGACGGGTATTTTCGATCCAGTCTTTAGTGATTATTCTCCAGCTACAGGGATTGGCATTCGCTCTCGCATGACGCATACGTATGCAGCCAAATCCGGCTCTACAAATAGCGATCAGTGGCTAATTGGATTTACACCTAGCTTAACTGCTGGCGTGTGGAACGGCTATGACCAAGGGAAAAATCTAACGGAAAGAGAAGATACTGCATCTACAAAGCAGATTTGGATCGACTTTATGGAGGCTGTCAATAAAGGTACAAAGAACGAAGACTTTACAAAACCTAAAGACGTTAAAGGTGTGGTCATCGATATTGAATCAGGTAAATTAGCAACAGATGCCTGCCCTAAACAACGTCTTGTCTATATGGATGAGAAAGATGTACCAACCGAAAAATGCTCAAACTTCGATATTCTCGATACTGATACGTGGGGAAATTTCTGGAACATGCTTCCGTTCTCCATTTTTAAAAATTAACTAATCATGCGGAACCTTTATCAGCTATAAACGTTTTAACTTACAAAGGCTCTCGACAAAGTAACAGACATATACAAAAAAGAAAAGCTTTCTCTTCCCCGGAGCTGTGTCCGTGGGAACAGAAAGCTTTTCTTATTTATGGTTCGCGAAGTAGATGAGCATCATGGGGCATTTGGCTTGGGTTGTTCAAATGCCGCATAGCGCTCATCACATTCGCAGAACCAAGCGTCCTAGCTTACTAAAATGTAAGCTCTGCATCAAGTTTACTTTGTTTCAAACCTACTTTCAACCTAATATCGGAAGTGATTGCAAAATGTCACAGATTGTTCAATCATTGTAGGTCTATTAAACAAATAAATCTTGACGCAATTGCTCCTCACTACGTGCCCACAAGTCCGGATTAAGCTCTTCTAAGAAAGAAGCTAACACCTTTTTAGATGGTGCATCCATATGCTCTACAATAATATGACGCTTCATAGATTTATCCATTCTATTCACATGATCAGCTAAAATTTTATAGCCACGGCGTTTTTCTCGATTGACTACCATTTCACACGCAGTTACACCTGCATAGTAAGGTCCATCCGCTTTATGGTCTATTGTCACCCATACCAACCAATACGGTTTTCCACCTTCTGAATCAGCACGATCTGTCGTAAATTTAATACCTCGCTCCACATCACTGCGAGCATGCATAGCACCAATTTCAACTGATGCTGTTCCCTCTTCTATATCGATAATGACTGGCGATACGTTTTCAAGTGAAAGCGAACCGATACCAAATCCCTTATGTCCGTCTGTTGGGTCATTTTTAATAATAGTAAAGCCCATTTTTTGTTTTGCTTTTTCTTCATTTGCCATACTTTAACTACCTCCGTTCTGCTATTATAAAAATAAAGCATAGTTATGCGCATTAGCGCCGCAATGAACACGACACTGACATTGCGCAAAAAGAAATATATACTTTCTTAAACTAACTATACAACATTATTCAATAAAGGAGGCAATATTATGCCATACGTAACAGTGAAAATGCTTGAAGGTCGTACAGAGGAACAAAAACGTGCACTAGTAAAAGAAGTAACAGAAGCCGTTTCTCGTACAGTTAATGCGCCACCCGAAAATGTAACAGTCTTCATCGAAGAAATGTCTAAAAACCATTACGGTGTTGCAGGCGTGCGCTTCAGCGATAAATAAGATTAGAACGGGTAGAGCATATAAAGCTCTACCCATTTTTAACGTATGGCGGCCTTACTAATGCTTTGCAACGTTTAGAATGCTGTAATTGCCTTGTTATCGGCGTTATTAGTTTTAGTGCTGAATATAGCCTTCTACCGGCAATTTCCTCGTCTAGCGGAAGAACATGGCCTTCTTTCAGCAACTCGTAATTTCCATACTAGGATGTGATTTATGAAATGAATAAATTTAAACTACCATTACTCATTTGTATGCTCATCGTCGGCTTCATACTTATATTTATTAATCCCATTCAAAATGTAATCATCGCTCATTTGAGTAAACAATTAAATACCAATGAATACAGTGCAGAAGATATTGAAAAAAACAATAATGCGGATGCCGATTTTAAATTTGAAGCAGTGCAATCACTATCCATTGCGGAAGTTTTAAAAGCTCAAACAACCGCAAATAAAATGCCTGTCATTGGTAGCATCGCAGTCCCTAGTGTTGGGTTGAAACTTCCTATCGTCAAAGGAGTTGGTAATGCCTCTCTTGCCGTTGGAGCAGGCACGATGAAGCCTAATCAAAAACTTGGACAAGGAAACTACGCATTAGCAGGCCATTACTTTGAGGAAAAAGATATTTTATTTGGCCCTTTATACAAGGCGAGCATTGGAGATACGATATATTTAACGGATTTAACGAATATTTATGAGTACAAAATAACGACCAAGGAAATTATCGCTGCAACGGATGTTTATGTTATTGATGACATCCCTGATAAAACTGTTTTAACCCTCGTGACATGCGCTGAAGAAGGTACGAAACGACTTGCCGTTCAAGCAGAATTTATCGAGCAATATCCATTCGATCAAGCACCCGCAAAACTATCAGAAACCTTTTAGTATAAAAAATGCCCCAAGATTTAATAATCTTGGGGCTTTCTTATTGAAAATTATTTCACTTCTCCGTTGCGACGACGCAATAAGAATAATGCACTTAGAACAAGAGCTACACCAATTAGTGTAAGAGCTGTTTGGTTTGCTCCATTTGTTTGTGGCAGTTTGCCTTGCGTGTTTAACTGCGCTTCCATTTCTTTAGCATCTGCTTTGATTTTGTCAATATCAAGATATTTGTCTACTTCTGCCTGTTCCTCTTTAGATAACTGGTTGTATTTATCGAGGAGATCCTTATGTGCATCTAATGTGTCTTTATCTGCTGTAGAAGGATTGTATGGCTTTAATTCTTTCCCTTGATCAATGACTTCTTCTACAGATGGTTTATTTGTTTCAGGTTTTCCAGGGTTTGTTGGATTTTTCGTATCTGTTGTTGGGTTACCTGGATTTGGTTTATTTGGATTAACCGGTTTTTCTGGATCTGGATTTGGTTTGTTTGGATCAACCGGCTTCTCTGGCTTTGGCTTAACCGGTTTTTCCGGCTCTGGCTTTGGTTTTTCTGGATCAACAGGTTTTTCCGGTTCTGGTTTTGGCTTTTCTGGATCAACCGGTTTTTCTGGGTCAGGCGTCCAGCCACCGCCGCCTCCACCGCCACCTGTTGAAGGTTGCACGGTTGCAGAGCATGTATCTTTTATAGTAAATGAGCCAATTAAACTACTTCCCTCATATACATTGTACGTACCTTGTTTAATAGCTTCATTTGGTAATACAACCGTTCCTGCAATACTAGTTGTGAGAACTTCATTACCGTCTGCACCTTTAACACTATTACCTTTAGAATCTTTTATTGTTATCTTTGCATTCGCATTAGGAGTTCCAAACTGAGTTAGAACTGTTAATGTAAATGAAGGACAAGCAGGTGCTGCTGATACTTCTGCATTACAACGTTCTGAATATTTAACAGTTATTTTACCAATGAATAGATCACCTTGATACACATTATAGTCACCTGAAGGGATTTCTTTAGGGTCTATTGTAATTTGACCTAATTCATTTGTCGTTTTGTTTGTAGCAATAATTGCTCCTGCCATATCTTTGATTATGATATTGCTAACATTAGGGCGTGGATTACCATTTTCATCCTTCACTGTTAGTGTGAATAGGTCACATTTTGGTGCTGGTTGAACAGTTGCTCCACATTCGATATTGGTTTGGAAGGTACCAATTTTTTCACCATTTACTTCAACTGTGTAAGTATCAGGTTCTAAATCAGTTAATTTAATAACACCTGTCGTAGTTGTTGTGTTAATAATTTCTTTACCGTCAGCATCTTTAACAACGATTGTTGTAGTGCCATCAGTAATTTTATTACCATCCACATCTTTTACAGTTAATTCAAACTCTTCGCATTTCGGTAATTGTTTAACGATAAATTCATGCCCACAGTCTTTTGTATACGTTAAATTTACTGTTCCTAAGAATTGTTTACCTTCGTACACCATATACTGACCTGGCTTCACGCCTTTAGTAGGATTATTTTTGTTTGATTCAAAAATAAACTTACCTGATGCATCAGTTGTTGCCTTTACTTCTGTAGTACCTGATTTTAACGTTAACTCTTTAATATTTGTACGGATATTTCCTTCTGTATCTTCAACCACGATTGTGAAGTTATCGCATTTAGGTGCTGGATGAATTACATTTTCATTTCCATCTGCACATTCACCATCATATTTCACTGTAATGCTACCTAGCTCATTCCCTTTTGAATCATAAACATCATATTGACCAGCTTTAACTTTTTCTGGAGTAAAAGTAGCTTTACCGTTTTCAACGGGATGATTTTCTGATAAACCTGTGACTTTACTTACTAATGTAACAGTTCCATTCACTAATTCACCGTCAATATCGTATATTGTTAATTCAAACAATGAACATTTCAACGGACTTTCTGGTTTGTTGGCGATTTCAACAATTTGTTTACCAGCAAATGGACCTGACGTTGCTTTTTCATCTCGATCTAATGTAAAGTTTACATCCGGATTTTCAAAACCAGCAACTTTTGTTTCTTTTAATGTATATTCACCTTCAGCTAATTTTAATCCGAAGTCTAATACACCGTTATCCTTTGTTTTAGCACTAACTAATGGTTTATCACCTGTGTATTGGCTGTATAAAGTAAATTCAACATCTTTCATTACTTCGCCTGTTGCAGCATTCGTTTTTACAATAACAAATGGTACTTTAACTGTTGATGCTTGGTTACCATATTTAAAATCAGCAATTGACCAACTATCTTTCCCACTTGTTTGACTGCCGCCTTGATAGCTTACTTCTACTTCATTTACAGCATTAGAGCCTGATTCACCAGTAAATACTGTGTCGTAGTCTACATAGTAAGCTTCAGTTACATTACCTAAATTAAGAGTGAACGTACCATTTTTCATATCTACATTTAATGTATACGAACTTGGATCTAAAAGTGTCTTATTTTCAGTTGGATTACTTGGAGTTTTTCCAGACAATGCAACCTTATATACTTTAAATGTATCTTCTAAAATCATTTGTTCTGGGTTACCCTCAGTATCTTTACCAACTGTATCAGTAATGACTACATTGTTTAATTCGGATTGTGCGTAGTTAAATTTAAAATTCCAGTTAGCTACTGCAGAACCTTTTTCTGCTTGAATACCGTTTTTGTTTAAAATTTTGTCTGTATGGCTTACATTAACTGTTTTTGACCACGATGCATTTTCACCATCATCGCTTGTTAATGTAGCTGTATTTGTAATACTTACTGGTTTACCATGCGGGAAAGTGCCATCAGCATTTTCTGATTCATATGTCACTTTATAAGGACTATCAATATTCCCTAATACAAGCTTAATTTCATTCGCTTTCCCTGAAGTGTTTGGAATAGTTATTGTTTCTGTTCCTTTAAAAACACCATTTGCATCTAGTTCACCTTTTTGCACTACAATATTTTTAATTTCTTGTGTATCAGGTAATTTATCCTCAAACACTGCATTTTTTAAAGAATTGTAGTTAAAGTTAAATTCAACATCCCAGTAGAAAGTTTTTGTTTCGTAATTATAATAACCTTCTTTTTTACCATTTGCTTTTTGTTCAGTTCGAACCTCTTGTTCAGCTGAAGCAGATGAAGAATCTGATAAATTATCATTTGTCATTAATACTGTATTACGATATTCAATTGTATTTGTTCCAGCATGTCGAATATCGTATTCTGTATCATACATAATTTCGATAGGTTCATTTATTGGTTTGTTTAAAGTAATTGTAAATCCAGTTTTATTGTTATTACTTAACTCGTAATCTTCATCTTTTAATTTTGTTTTACCTACTTTTACTTCTAAAGTATTTTTTATTAAAGATAGATTTTTATCTGTAAAAGTATCAACAAACTTCGTACCAGCAGCTAATTCATAGCCTGCTTGGTTCGCCACAATCTTCCATGACATCGTTTTGTTCTGATAGTCAACACCAGTTGCCGATTTGTTTAGTAATAAATATTCTTTATAATAATAAGAAGTGTCTTCTACCGGTTTTGACATATCTGGGCGTGATACTTCATTTTTCACCGCAAAACTATCTGTTGGATACACTTTATCTTTTGGCTTTGTTGCATATTTGATAACATATGGTTTTGTTACAGGAGCATTAAATATTAATTTAATGCTCTGTCCATCTACTATCTTAACTTCGTGAGGAATAGTGGCAACCTTACCATCTGCCTCAAATACTTGTATCTTTCCAACTAATTCTTGAGTATCTGTCCAGCTGTCCGTTAGTACCGCGTTTTCCTTTGAAATATTGCGATTATTGAAGTTGTAATTAATTGTCCAATATGTCGCTAAATCAGTAGCAGTAGGACCTGTATGCGTTTTTGCTAATGGATCACCAAAGTCTACTTTTACTGTTGTAGGAGCGGATTCCCCATTATAAGTAGCCTTATTTTCAAAGTATGCACTTTTAACGTTACCTGGGTCACCAACTTCTGTTTGGTACTCAATACGGTAAGCTGTATACTTTTCATTTGGCAAAACAATTGTCATACTGTTTTCATCAAAGATTGGAGTCACAGCGACAGGGTCATTAGAGACTGTTATTGAACCATTAGGTGATACATTTAACTTTGTAATTTTTACAGAATCTTGCTTAAATGTATGCGAGCCTTCTAGTGTATCAACAAAATTTGTAGTGCCAGACTCTTTATTAACGCCTAAATCTGTATTAACTTCAACTGTCCAATCAATATACTTACTGTTTTTTCCATTATTATCTGCTACACCTGCTTTAGTAACAGGTTTACCGCTATTCGTTTTAGGTTGGAAATTCAACTTGATGTTTTCAGTACCAGGTAAATTAATTGTTTCTTCCCACTCCGTATTACCGCTTGCAAAGTTTGCTTGTACCTCAAAGTACGCACCTTGCTCAAGGGCTACACCCGTCCCTACATCATCTCGTAAAGTTTCGTTGAATGTTATTACAATGTCATTTCCACTTTTTGAAATAGTACCCACCTCACCATAAGCTGTTCCATTTGGGAAAGTGATATCTTCAAAAATAGCTGGTAAAGTGTACGTTAATGTTGTGCCCGGACCATAGTTATGTCCCGCTGCTAGTTCTAAATGAAATTTAAACTCTGCAGATTGTCCATTAGTAACGTTAATACTTTCATTTGAACTCACCTTTGTTTCATTCACAGTAAACTCAACATTTTTAATTACATCAACAGACATAGTTGGATCATACGATGGTGGTGTAGTTTCTTCATCCATATCTCCATTTGGATTTTCTCCTTCACCATTAACATCATCGTTTCCAGGTTCTTTTGGTGTTTCAGGCTGTTCGACTTCACCTGTGGTACCAGTACTAGTCCCTTCACCATTTCCAGGTTCTTTTGGTGTTTCAGGTTGTTCGACTTCACCCGTGGAGCCAGTACTAGCCCCTTCACCATTTCCAAGCTCTTTTGATGTTTCAGGCTGTTCGACTTCACCTGTGATACCAATACCATCATCTTCTCCAGATTCAACTGCAGGTGCTACAGGTTGTTCTTGCTCTACTGCAAACACTGAAATCGGTGATAGTACTGTTTGGAATACGAGTAGCATTAAGATTATTGCTATGTTTAATCTTTTTAATTTTTTCATATTTCTCTCCTTTTCTATGTTCAGAGAGATACCTGTTGATGTTTGCTGACGACGTTGCACCCTTTTTGTAAAGGTATGCCACAAACACAGGTTGGTCCCTCTTTCCTTCTATTCATTTGTCGTCTAAATGAATATATTCAAATAAGTATCACGAATAGGTATTCATAAGGACTTATATGTAATGCTATGTACAATTTGAATATATCCATAGTTCTTTTATGACACCTTTAATAATAGGTATCGCCAACAATAGGGTTTTCGACTCATCATAAGAGATAATACTAAACATTTTCTAAACAATCACGGACTTTCTATTCATAAGTTTCTGAAACATTTTATATAATTTCCACTTTTTTCATCTTTATACAACAAAAAAAAACAGCGAAAATAACTCAATTAGAGTACTTTCACTGTTTTTTTACTTTAGTATAATAGAATACTGTTTAATTTAATTATTTTATATACACATTTTTATACATAAAAAAAATTTTTTAATTTTTCCCCTGCCCTTGAAGCAAGATTAATATTTGCTCCTTAATAACAGGATGGGTACTGTTGTCTTCTAAGAAATCTAGTGGGAAATAAACTTTATGATCTCGCTTCATGCGGCCAGAAATAGAATCAACAATAATAGATTCACGCGATAGCTCTCGTAGTTCTCCATTTTTCATCTCTAAGAAAATAGGAACACGCACTTCTTCCTCTCCAGGTCGGTAAAAGTCATAAGGTAAATCTGCCGTTGTATCATGGACAAGGTAATATTCTGGATTTAAATCAGCTTGCCTGAAGAGTTCTTGGAGTTTTTGGTATTTATCTAGCTCTACACCTGGGTCTAAATCGATGTATTGAAATAGCTTTCGATTAACAAAACGGCGGCTTAAGTCACTTAATATAGCATCTTCCTCTTGCATCCAAAGCTGAAAATAGGTAAAAAGAATACTTTCATCTAATGCAAGATAATCCTCAAGCATAATGGAGTTGCGGAAAAATGCTAAAAAGTGTGTAGGCTCGTGCTTAAATTTGTAACCTGCCAAGCTTAATTGTTTAGCACGTTTTAAAATATTATTTAAAACAACTTCTGCGCTGCGAGATACTGGGTGGAAATAAATTTGTAAGTACATTTGATAGCGGCTCATTATATAATCCTCTACCGCATGCATGCCCGTCGTCTTAATAACAACCTGATTTTTTCGTGGACGCATCACTCTTAAAATACGTTCCATATCAAAATGACCATAGCTTACGCCAGTGAAATAAGCATCACGCTGTAAGTAATCCATACGATCAGCGTCTATTTGACTCGATATTAAACTAACGACCTGCTTGTTCGGATATGTTTTTTCAATTACCTGTGATACTTTCTCTGGAAAATCAGCCGATACTTTTCTTAATACTGCATTTACTTCTGTGTCACCGAGCAAAATTTGCCTTGTATAAAATTCATGATCAAGCTCAAAGACATTTTCAAAAGCGTGTGAAAATGGCCCATGCCCTAAATCGTGTAATAGGGCTGCACAAAGCACAAGCAGTCGTTCATCCTCATCCCATTCAGGACGACCTGCAAATATGTCATCTACTATGCGGCGTACAATTTCGTAAACGCCAAGCGAGTGACTAAAGCGGCTATGCTCCGCTCCATGGAATACTAAAAACGTTGTACCGAGCTGGCGAATTCGACGCAATCGCTGAAACTCTTTCGTGCCAACTAGATCCCAGATCACTTGATCCCGTACATGCACATAGCGATGCACAGGATCCTTGAATACTTTTTCCTCTTGTAATTTAGCTTTTGCATAATGTGTCAATTGTACAGCACCCCCGTTTCTTATTTGTTCTATTATATGCGATAAATATAGGACTAGCATACATATTTCCTTTTAATTATAGAGACTATCAACCTAACTCGCTGTATTCTCGTCTTAATTTAGGATTCTATTGACCTAATTCCCATGCGATGGATAGCTTTCCGTCACTTCGATGATTCTATCCGTCGCTTTGACTCTTCTTTCCGTCACTCCGATGGTTCTATCCGTCGCTTCGACTCTTCTTTCCGTCACCTCGATGGCTTTCCGTCGCTTAGGTTCTTCTTTCCGTCACTCCAGTGATTCTATCCGTCGCTCTGGCTCTTCTTTCCGTCACTCCAATGATTCTATCCGTCGCTCTGACTCTTCTTTCCATCTCTTCAACGATTCTATCCTTCGCTCTAATTCTTCTATCAGTGAAAATTAAAAACGCTGAAAAAAACAAAAACTATCTCCAACTAGACTAGTGAAGATAGCGTTTTGTTTTAATTATTTTTTTAACTTTGCTAAAACCTTTTCCATTAGTTCTTCTTCCGTTAATGCAGCAACAGGACGGCTATTTACAAAGGTAAATGTTTTTTTACGTCCAGGGCCACAATAGGAATGACAGCCAATTTCGATGGTTGCATCAGGATCGATTTCCTTTAATTTTGGAATTAACGTTTTTAAGTTAACGGCCTGACATTCATCGCAAACTTTGAATTCGTTTGCCATTTTGTCAACAACCCTTTCTATATAGTATTTTTGTAACTTCTTTCAGCTGAAAATCTCCCACCTCTATAGGTGGTGAAATGAATGCGTTTTTAAATCTCTTTTCAGAGCGGGTATCCAATCATCCGCTGAAAGAAGTTAAAGCCTCCGGCGGATGTCACGGAATCTGAATGGAGTTCTTTGTGCAAGCACAAAGCCGATTCCGGACGCAATTATGCCGAGGCAAAATTGATTCAAAAAGTCGTTTCTATGGAACGTATGACCTTCACATATTTAAGTATGTAGCATACGTACAAACCTACATCGGGTATTGTATCGCATTTTTCCCCTTGTATTCAAGCATAATTCCTTTCACATAGATGAATAAAAGGTTAAAAGATTGGTCATGCTAGTTGTAAATAAAAGTTCCAAATAAAGGTGGGAGGATTTAAATATGAGTAAAATAAGACAAGATGCTTGGTTAGAAGAAAACGATGAATTATTAGCAGAGGCGGTTATTCGCCATGTGACGGAAGGTAGTACACAATTAAATGCCTTTGAAGAAGCTGGTGATGCTTTAAATCGTACTGCTGCTGCATGTGGTTTTCGTTGGAATGCAGTTGTTCGTAAAGAATACGAGGAACAATTAGCAGAAGCAAAAAAAGAACGAAAAGAAAGAATGCGAGTATTAGGGGCTCCTGCAAGACGCCGTGCTACTAGTATGTTTACAGTCAATAGTAGTGCCGCAGAAGGCAAATCAATTCCTTTATCTGCATTAAATCTTGATATTGTTATAGCCTATTTACTACGTTTACAACACTCTGGTGAAATAGGTAATGAGTCTTCAAAATGGAGACAACTAGTACACGTAACATCTGAGAAAAATAAAAAACTAGAGAAAACAATTACACAACTAGAAGAGGAAAATAGAGCTATTCGAAAAGATTACGAGCAATTTGTTCAAATTATGAACCGTGCTAGACGACTAGTAACACTAGATGAAGAGGAAGAACGAATTGCACCTGTTTTCAAAATGGAGAGAAACGGAAATCTTGTTGCAAGTAGCCCTTATACACAAGAAAATGGCGATGCGCTTAATTAGCAGCATCGCTTTTTTCTTTGAAACAATCTATCTCGCGTGGTATCCTCACTGATTAAAGTTTAACTTTACTTTTGTTCAAGCATTTTCTTATTACGTTCTAAAACACGTTGTAAATAAAACGCATATAGTGTTAATTCTTCATCATGAAAAGATTCAACTCGAATTTCTTCAGCCATATTGTGAAGAAGCTGCTGTAAACGGATCCCAACGGCTTCCACTGTTAATGATGCATCAATTAGTTCGGATAATGAGGCCATCACATCAGGGACAATGTTAGGATACGTAAATTTTGTTTCCTCTCCTCTTAGACTTTCATTATAAAAGTCACGAATGAGTGCAGCTCGATCTGAACCGCTTCCTTCTATACATAAATATATTTGCACTGCTACCCCTTGACGTAAACGTCTCTGAGAAATACCAGCAAATTTCTTTCCTTCAATACTTAAATCATAGGAACCTGGGCAATAGGATCCTACAATTTCATAGGCTTCAATTTTATCGGCAACTTCAGGGAACAATCCTTTTACTAGAGCTACCATTACATCATAGCCATCATTAATGCTTAGCGCTTCTGTTTGTTCAGATAAAACAATTGAAATGTTTAATACACCTTCATCAAGCACAACTGCTAATCCACCTGAATTTCGTACAATAGGATGATAGCCACGTTCTTTGAGTAAGTCCATGCCTTGCTGCACATATGGTAAACGGTGATCCTGAATCCCAAGCACAACAGACGCATCATGTACCCATGTACGAATAGTTGGTGGAGAGGCTAATTGCCCAACTAGCTGACATAAAGTATCGTCGGTTGCGAAGGATTCAAGCGGCGATCTTTGCTTCGCGCTAATGGATTGATCGTAAAAACGCCAAATCGGCTGTTGTAAAATACTTTTCATGATTGGGGCTCCTCTATTTACATCTATTCTCTTTAGAATACATTATCTATGGAAGGTGTCAAATTCGTGAAATACAATCATGAACTTAGGGATTTTGTACAAACTATGATAAACTGAAATTTGAATGGTATTCACTTATAAAGGAGTGTTTTTAATAATGAATGAAGCAGCAATTACTTTAGATGGTTGGTACGCTTTACATGATTTCCGCTCAATCGACTGGGCTTCATGGAAACTAGTTTCTGCTGAGGAACGCCAAGCAGCAGTAGAAGAATTCATTGCGTATTTAGAAAAATTAAACGGGGCTGATATCGCTAAAACAGGTGCCCATGCATTCTACGCAATTGTTGGTCAAAAAGCTGATTTTATGATTATGACATTACGCGAAACAATGGAAGAGCTACAAGAGCTTGAAGCTGAATTCAATAAATTGGCGATTGCTGATTTTACAATTCCTACATATTCATATGTATCTGTTGTTGAGCTTTCTAACTATTTAGCAGGTGATTCAGACGAAGATCCTTACCAAAACCCACATGTGCGAGCTCGTCTATATCCTGAACTTCCACGTGCTAAGCATGTATGCTTCTATCCAATGGATAAGCGTCGTCAAGGCAATGACAACTGGTATATGCTTTCAATGGATGATCGCAAATCTCTAATGCGTTCTCACGGTATGATTGGTCGCGGCTATGCTGGTAAAGTTAAACAAATCATTACTGGTTCTGTTGGCTTTGACGATCACGAATGGGGCGTAACACTATTCGCTGATGACGTATTACAATTCAAAAAATTAGTATATGAAATGCGTTTTGATGAAGTTTCAGCTCGCTACGGTGAGTTCGGTGCATTCTTCGTTGGTAACCTTCTTGATAACGAAAAACTAGTGAAATTCTTAACTGTCTAAAACGCTTTTAAATATCAATTTCTCCTTATTACGTCCGGATTTGAATTGTGCTTGCACAATTCATTCCTTTCAAAATCCGTGACATCCGCCGGAGGCTTTGGGCCAACACGAGGTTGGTCACTCAGGCGTTTTTACAGGATGTAAAGTTTTTAGCCTGAGTTCCTCTATTTTAGTAGATATTTGGAAAAGGAACCACATCAGCTTTCATCTCACTGACTTCATCAGGTGGGAGTCTTCTGCTGAATGAAGATAAAAATGCGAGTCCATTGTAATGGACTCGCATTTTTTAATATTCATTTTCTTCGCTGTTCTCTGATTCCAATATTAAAATAATTGTATGAATAAAAAAACCCGTTAGAATCATAAGGAAAACTAAATACCAATTATATGGTTGATGATAGTATTCTGCTATACCAATTGCCATGAATGCACTTATGATAATTGCTACAAATGTACCAAAAGTCTGCATTGTAACACTCCTTCATGAAAGCAAAAAATAATTTTCCACTTTAGTATGTCACAGTTTATTTTTAATATACTTGCAAAACATTAGATTTTATCTAGTTATTCAAAAAAATTTAACAAAAAAATAAGAAAGCGTCATCCACCACGATGACACTCTCTTATTTTTCACACCTTAAGACCTTTCATCCTTAACCTTCAAAATTAATATTATCGTATTAATGAAAAATCCTACTACGATTATTAATATAAATAGATACCAATGGAGTGGCTGTCCGTAAAAACTCCCTACTAAAAATGCCAGCACTGCACTTAACAAAATACCTATCCAAACACCAATCTCCATACCTTGTCACCTCACATGTATTCACTACACATGCAATTTCTTTCCCATGTTCCCCATTATATTTTCTATTCTCTCTTTATACATTTTTATAGAAGCTGATCACCATAACGTGGACTTGATTTCCGTTCCTGCCAGGGGGTTTCCTCGGGGCGTAGGGGTAAAAAATGTTATTTCTGACTCTAGGATCTCAGGCCAACAGATGTTTTTTGCGCGAAAGCGAAGCGGCAGCAAAAGGGTTTCATTCTGTGCGAAAGCGTAGTGCAACGTAGCGGCAGCAACAGCACCGAAGTTGGTCACGGAGGCGTTATCACAGGACGTGATGGTTTTAGCCTTCTTTCCTCTATTGCTGATTCACAAGGAGTTACCCAACCCCAATCCATTTACATGGCATATGTTTGGTGTAGAAAAAAATTTTTTTAAAGCCGTTCCTCTTTTACAGACTACTGTTATTACTAATATATGCTTAGCATTTTTTAATTGTGAATTTCTTTCATTAAAATTGAACATGTCTACAATACCATCATGCATATACTGTCTGCGAGGAGGAGTGAAAATCGCCGTTATAAAGACGAATGATGCACAAACAGCCATGCTTGCAAGGCTTATGCGCTCTGAGGCAGAAGGTGAAGGAAATTTAGGTTGCTAATGGTCGGCAATGTTGGCGTCAATCGTGTACGAGCCGATTGTTTAGATTTTACGGATGTTCGTACATTTGAACAAATGCTTTTTCAGAGTCCTGGGGCCTTCGAAGCGACACAAAAAAGCTATTTTTATCAACGAGCACGTGATCAAGGCCTTCGATTAGCGAAGAAAGCTATTCAAGGCGAAAGATTCCATTCGGCGACTCGTTCGCTATGGTTTTTCAGACCTGAGGGAGATTGTCCAGCACAATGGTATAGTCAGTGGAACACGGGAAGATTCAAAGCACATTGCTTCTTCTCGTCAACCGAAGAAGATTGTCCTCAAATCTAAAAGAAAGAAGGTTGATAACTTATGATGCCTTATTATTGGACACCGACAACGCAACAACAAATGCCTCCACAGGTAATGCCTCCACAGACGACTGGAGCACGACCACCTGGACGGGAGCAATCGTATATTGAAAATATTTTCCGTTTGAATCGCGGAAAGCCTGGTACTTTCCATTTTTCCTTCGAGCATGCGGTTGAGCCAGGAAAAAACACGAAAATAGTGCGAGGCGTTGTAGAAGCTGCTGGTCGAGACCATGTTATTTTACGTGAACTCAAATCGAATCATCGTTTCCTCTTCCCAATGATTTACTTTGATTTTGCTGAATATGATGAAGAAATGGCTTATTTTAACCAAAATCCATAATTGAAGAACTTTTCAAAAGTCTTCTAATTCATATTTTCTTATATGGTAAAATTCCACTCCTCTAAATGCGAGAGTAAGAAAAGAGCAAAATCAATGAGCAACGTTGCATTGCAAGTTTCTCTAGACTCCAATTTGGTTTCGTATCCTTGTTTGCGTCGTAAATGTTTTTCGAATGAAAAAGAGGAATCTACTTGGATATTTGCCATTAAATCAAAAGAATTGGCATGTTAGGATACCTCCTAGCATGCCAATTTTTATGTAAAGCTCAAGCCTCCGGGAGAGCTTGTTATTCATTTTCTTGTAAAAACTGCAATGTTGCTTTTCCTAATGTCTTGGCAGCAATCAACATTGCACGTTCATCAAAGTCGAAGCGTGCATGATGGTGAGGATATGCTACTTCCCACTCTGGCTTTTTAGCACCTGTGAAGAAAAATGTACCTGGTACCTTCTCTAAATAATACGCAAAGTCCTCTCCAATCATAAATGGTGGGCACGTTATAATATTTTCTACTCCTGGTACATCTGCTGCAAGTTGTGCAATAAATTCCGTTTCTTTCACATGGTTATAAACAG
>Ga0209025_1002920_pt1 | contig 17032 bp, 17 predicted proteins | sample AraplaMF_Col_mLB_FD_184256 | JGI IMG/M metagenome (GOLD analysis project Ga0209025, IMG submission 184256) | Arabidopsis root microbial communities from the University of North Carolina, USA - plate scrape MF_Col_mLB (SPAdes) (version 2) | ecosystem: Host-associated > Plants > Roots > Endosphere... | reverse complement strand
CAGGATGTTGAACTGGTCGGGCGAGATGAACTGCAGCTTGTGCGCATACAGCGCGCCGGCAATGCCGGCCAGCGCCGCCGACAGCGCGAAGGACAGGGTCTTGTAGCGCGCCAGGTGTATACCCATGCTTTGCGCCGAGATTTCGGAGTCGCGTATCGCCACAAAGGCCCGGCCCGTGGGCGAGCGCAGCAGGTTGAGGATGGCCAGCGTGGCGGCCACGGTGATCAGCAGGCAGAGGAAATAAAAGGACTCGCCGCTGGCGAGCTTCCAGCCAAACATGTCGGGCACTTTGATGTGGATGCCGGCATTGCCACCGGTCACGCTTTCCCAGCGCGCGAACACCTCTTCGACGATAAACCCGAAGGACAGCGTGGCCATGCCCAGGTAGATGCCCTTGACGCGCAGCGCGGGCAGGCCCACGACCAGGCCCACGGCGGCCGAGAGACCTGCGGCACAGGCCAGCGCGATGGGAAAGGGCAGGCCCGCGTTCGTCAGCACGGCCTGGGTATAGGCGCCCACGCCCAGGAAGGCCGCGTGGCCCAGCGAGAACAGGCCGGTAAAACCCGCCAGCAGCATCAGGCCCAGGCCGGCGATGGCGTAAATCATCACAAAGGTCAGCTGCGCGAGCCAGTATTCGGCAAGCAGCCAGGGCGCGGCCAGCAGCGCCAGCATGAGCGCGCCGTACCAGAACACATGGCCCGGGTGTTTGGCGAGTTTGAGGTCCTGGCCGTAGTCGGTTTTGAAAATAAAACGCATGACGGGTCAGACCTTCTTGCGGAGCTTCTCGCCGAACAGGCCGCTGGGCTTGACCATCAGCATGATGAGCACCGCCACATAGGCGGCGACGTCCTTGAAGCCGTCGGGCAGATAGAAGCCCGAGAACGATTCGACCAACCCTATGACCAGGCCGCCGACGATGGCGCCCGGCAGGCTGCCGAAGCCGCCGACCACCGCGGCCGGAAAGGCCTTGAGCCCGATAAAACCCATGTTGGCGTGCACAAAGGTGATGGGTGCGAGCAGCAGGCCGGCAATCGCCGCCACGGCGGAAGCCAGGCCCCAGACCAGGCCGTTGAGCCGCTTGACCGGAATGCCCATGTAATAGGCGGCCAGCTGGTTTTGCGAGGAGGCCTGCATGGCGATGCCCAGCTTGCTGTACTTGAACAGCGCGAACAGCGCCATGCACAGCACCGCCGTGCTGGTGATGATGGCGACCTGCTCGACGTTGATGACCAGCGCGCCAGCGGTCCATATCTGGTCCTTGTAGGGCACGGGCAGTACATAGGTTTCGGTGCCTATGCCGGGAATCATGGTGATCAGGCCACGCGCCGTGTAGCCCACGCCTATGGTCAGCATGACGATGGAAAAAGCCGGCTGACCGAGGATGGGGCGTATCACGAGGCGCTCCAGCAGCATGCCGAAGAGCGCCATGCCGGCAATCGCGCTGAGCACCGCGAGCCAGAAGGGAAAACCCAGCAGGCTCATGCAGGCCAGGCCCGCGAAGGCGCCCAGCATCATCAGCTCGCCCTGCGCAAAACTGACCGTCTCGGTGGCCTTGTAGATCAGTACAAAGCCCAGCGCGATCAGCCCGTAAATACAGCCTTGGGCGATGCCGCTGATCAGCAGCTGCAGGAATTGCAATCGCGTCTCCCCTGTAATGAGCTTTGGTTATAGCTGTCGCCAAAAGCTCTGTCGCTAGGGGTTGTTCCGAATACGTGTCGCGTTGGTGATCACGCGTAATTCCTGGATGCGAGGAAATGTTCGAATTGGCGCGGGCCTGGGCTTTTATGGCGACGCGTGGGAGCCCGTGGCCGCGAGCATTGAGCGCGGCGGCGTGCAGTACATCGCGAGCGACCATCTCGCTGAGCTGACGCTGGCCATACTGCAGAAAGACCGGCAGCGCGATGAGGCGCTGGGCTATGCCCGCGACGTGGTGCCCATGCTGATGAAGCTGTGGCCGCTGATGCAAACGCGCGGCGTCAAATTCATCTGCAATGCCGGCGGGCTGAACCCGGCGGGTGCGGCGGCCGCCCTGCGCGCGGCATTTGCGGCCAAGGGCTGGAAAACTCGTATCGCGGTCGTCACCGGCGATGAAGTCCTGCCGCGCCTGGCGGACCTGGCGCCGCCGCATATGTTCAATGCGCAACCCTTTGAGACGGTGCGGGAGCGCATGGTGTTCGCCAACGCTTACCTGGGTGCGCGGCCTGTTGTGTTGGCGCTGGAGCAGGGGGCCGATATCGTCCTCACCGGTCGCGTGGCCGACGCGGCGCTGTTTCTCGCGCCGCTGGTTCATGAGTTTGGCTGGAAGCTGGAAGACGCCGCCGCGCAACCCGAGCTGGACCGGCTGGCCCAGGGCCTGGCGGTGGGGCATCTGCTCGAATGCTCGGGCCAGGGTAGCGGCGGCAACTTTGGCAGCCAGTCGGCCTGGAAGGCGATTCCCGACCTGGCCCACATCGGCTACCCGATCGCCGAAGTCGGCGAGGACGGCACGGCGCTGATCTCCAAGGCGCCAGGCACTGGCGGCCGCGTCAACTTCGACACCGTGCGGCAGCAACTGCTGTATGAGGTGCACGATCCCACGCGCTACTTCTCGCCCGATGTGGTGCTGGACCTGTCGGCGCTGAAGCTGGAGGACCTGGGCCAGGACAGGGTGCGCATGACAGGCGCACGCGGCCACACGCGGCCGGCGGAGCTCAAGCTGGTGGGCGGCTTTCGCGACGGTTACAAGGCCGAAGTCACCTGGGGCTTTAGCTGGCCCGATGCCTGGGACAAAGCGCAGGCGGCGATCGGCATGGCGAAGGCGCAACTTGCCGAGAGGCGCATGTCGCATGAGGAACTCTTCGTCGAATACCCTGGGCTTAATTCAGCGCACGGTCCGTTGGCCCCCCTGCCCGGGGCTCAAGCGCTTGCCGAGATCAACGAAGTGTGGGTGCGCATGGTGATACGTACGCAGGACAAAGCGGTGGCCGACGGCTTCGGCCGGCTGTTTCCGCGGATGGCGTTGAGCGGGCCGGCCTATACCTGCGGTTTTCAGGGCCTCAACAACAGCAGCGAGCTGCTGGGCATATGGCCTGCGCTGGTCGAGCGGCAGGCGGTCGAGGCGCAAGTGCGGGTGGAGGTGCTGTCATCATGAAAGTCCAGCTCGCGAAACTCGCGCATGCCCGCAGCGGCGACAAGGCTGACTGGGTGGACTTTGGCCTCTTCGCCTGGAACGAGGCGGGCTACCGCCTGATCGCGCGCGAAGTCACGGCCGAACGCGTGCAGGCGCATTTCGCGCCCTGGCTGGCTGGCACGGTGCAATGCTGGGCCCTGCCCAACATCCTGGCGCTCAAGCTTGTGCTTCAGGGCGCGCTGCAGGGCGGCGGGGCGCGCAACCTGCGCATGGACAACCTCGGCAAGGCCATGGCGGCCGCGCTGCTGCGCATGGAGATCGAGGTCAGCGCCGCCGAATTCGCCGAAGCCGGCGCCGCGCCGCGTGTCGGCTGGTGGCCAGAGTCCCCGTGAGCCTTGACGGCCTTGAGCAAGGCCGGGCCAACCCAACCATCATTTTTTCGGGATCTTGCGCGGTTTCCCGAAATCGTCGATGGCTACATAGGTCAGGCTGGCCTCCGTGACCTTGATGTAGCGGCCTTGGGAGCGAAAGCGCTCGGCATAAACCTCGACCTGGACCGTGATCGAGGTGGTGCCTATACGGGTCACGCCGGCGAAAAACGACAGGATGTCGCCTACGCGCACCGGCTGCTTGAAAATGAATTCGTTGACCGCCACCGTGGCCAGCCGGCCGTCGACGTGGCGCGCCGGCACGACGGAGCCTGCCAGGTCGACCTGGGCCATCACCCAGCCGCCGAAGATGTCGCCGTTGGCGTTGCAGTCGGCCGGCATGGGAATGACCTTGAGCACCAACTCCTTGTCGGTGGGCAACTGGACATTCAGGGCATCCTCGGCGTGAATGTCCACATGGGTGCTTGATTCGATAGACATAGGCACAATCTCAAAAAGGTCTGGTAAGACTGATTACAACAACACCCACGATTGTCCCCTATGCGCTCCCGAGCCTCCGCCGCTGATTCTTCCCTTGCCCTGCCCGCGGCCGCAACGCCCGGTGCCGGCAAGGCGCCCGTGCCCCGGCGCTCCGACTGGGACACCCTGAAGCGGCTCTTCCCTTACCTTTGGGACTACAAATGGCGGGTGCTGGCGGCGCTGAGCTTTATGGTGGGCGCCAAGCTGGCCAATGTGGGCGTGCCGCTGCTGCTGAAGAACCTTGTCGACACCATGAACTTCAAGCCAGGCGACGTGCAGGCCGTGCTCGTGGTGCCGGTGGCGCTGCTGCTGGCCTACGGGCTGCTGCGCCTGTCGACCACGCTGTTCACCGAGCTGCGAGAGCTGGTGTTCGCCAAGGCCACAGAAGGCGCGGCGCGGCGGATTTCGCTGGAGGTGTTTCGCCACCTGCATTCCCTCAGCTTGCGCTTTCACCTGGAGCGACAGACCGGCGGCATGACGCGCGACATCGAGCGCGGCACGCGCGGCGTGCATTCGCTGATCTCGTATTCGCTCTACAGCATCGTGCCGACGCTGATCGAGGTGACGTTAGTGCTCAGCTTGCTGGCCGTCAAGTTCGACGCCTGGTTTGCCGTCATCACCGGTATTGCGTTGGTGTTCTATATTTTCTTCACCGTCACGGTGACCGAATGGCGCACGCAGTTCCGCAAGACCATGAACGAGCTGGACTCCTCGGCCCACAGCCGCGCCATCGATTCGCTGCTCAATTATGAAACCGTCAAGTACTTCAACAACGAAGAGTTCGAGGCCGCCCGCTACGATGAAAACCTGTTGCGCTACCGGCGCGCCGCCATCAAGAGCCAGAACACCCTGAGCCTGCTCAACGCCGGCCAGCAGCTGATCATCGCCATCGGGCTGGTCGCGATGCTGTGGCGCGCCACGCAGGGCGTGGTCGACGGACGCATGACGCTGGGTGACCTGGTGATGGTCAACGCGTTCATGATCCAGCTCTACATTCCCCTGGGCTTCCTGGGCGTGATCTACCGCGAGATCAAGCAAAGCCTGACCGACCTCGACAAGATGTTCGTGCTGATGGAAAAAGAGCGTGAAATCGCCGACCAGCCGGGCGCCCTGCCCATCGCCATCGAGGGCTCGCCGGCGGTGCGCTTTGAAAACGTGAGCTTTGCCTACGACCCTGCGCGCCCCATCCTGCACAACGTGAGCTTCGAAATCCCGCCGGGCAAGACCGTGGCGGTAGTGGGCTCTTCGGGCGCGGGCAAATCCACGCTGGCGCGGCTGCTTTACCGCTTTTACGACGTGCAGCAGGGCCGCATCACCATTGCCGGCCAGGACATCAAGCAGGTCACCCAGTCCAGCGTGCGCCAGGCCATAGGCATCGTGCCGCAGGACACAGTGCTGTTCAATGACACGGTTGAGTACAACATCGCCTACGGCAAGCCTGGCGCTACCCACGAAGAGGTAGAGGAGGCCGCGCGCGCGGCCCGCATCCACGGCTTCATCACTTCCACACCGCTGGGCTACAAGACCATGGTGGGCGAGCGCGGGCTCAAGCTGTCGGGCGGCGAGAAGCAGCGCGTGGCGATTGCCCGCACCTTGCTGAAAAATCCGCCGGTGGTGATTTTTGACGAAGCCACCTCGGCGCTGGACTCGGCCAACGAGCGCGCCATCCAGACCGAGCTGCGCGCCGCTGCGCAGAACAAGACCACGCTGGTGATCGCGCACCGGCTGTCCACCGTGGTTGACGCGCACGAGATTCTGGTCATGGACGGCGGGCGCGTCGTAGAACGCGGCACGCACGCGCAGTTGCTCGAGGCAGAAGGCGCTTATGCTCGGATGTGGGCGCTGCAGCAAAGTTCTGCCGAGGCCTGAGCAGGCGCGAGAACAACGTGTTTGTCTTTCTGTGGACAATTCGGTCGCGATAGTTGTAGTGAGTGCTCGCCAGCGCCGGCCATGGGATTCCCCGTAGGCCAAAATGCTTCTCGGGCTCGCATAATTGGAAAACCTGGCGGCCAGTGTTGACCGCTTTGTTTGCCTTTTGGAGTTTGAATGAGCTTTCATGCCAGTGACTTTGAGCGCCAGCGCCCCGTTTTGCGGGTGCACGCCACGATGGCCCGCCTGGGCACGTTCAACAGCGGTCGCTAGGTTATGGAAACCAAATGGCTGGAAGATTTCGTCAGTCTGGCTGAAACCCGCAGTTTCAGCCGCTCTGCCCAACTGCGCCACGTCACGCAGCCGGCGTTTTCGCGGCGCATCCAGGCGCTGGAAGCCTGGGCCGGCACCGACCTGGTTGATCGAAGCTCCTACCCCACGCGCCTGACGCCGGCCGGCGAAACCCTTTACAGCCAGTCGCTGGAAATGCTTCAGGGGCTGCAATCCACCCGTGCGATGCTGCGCGGCCACACCTCCGCCGGACAGGACGTCATCGAGTTCGCCGTGCCGCACACGTTGGCCTTTACCTTTTTCCCAGCCTGGGTCAGCAGCCTGCGCGAGAAGTTCGGCCCGATCAAAAGCCGGCTGATCGCGCTCAATGTCCATGACGCCGTGCTGCGCCTGGTCGAAGGCAGCTGCGACCTGCTGATCGCCTATTACCACGACTCCCAACCTTTCCAGCTGGATCCGGACCGCTATGAAATGGTGTCGCTGGGCCAGGAGGTCCTGGCGCCCTTTGTGCGGGCCACCGCCTCGGGCGAGCCCGAGTACAGCCTGCCCGGGCGGGCCGGCCAGCCCTTGCCCTACCTGGGCTATGCGCCCGGCGCCTATCTGGGTCGCATGGTTGACATGATCCTCAAGCAGTCCAGTACGGCCATCCACCTGGACCGCGTCTATGAAACCGACATGGCCGAAGGGCTCAAGGCCATGGCCCTGGAAGGCCACGGCATCGCGTTTTTGCCCCTCAGCGCGGTCAAAAAGGAGTTGCGAGCCAAAAAGCTCGTGAGCGCCGGCAGCAACCTGGAAATGACCATGGACGTGCGCGTTTATCGCGAGCGACCCACTTCCAAGGACTCCGCCAAAAGCCATGCCCAGGCCCTGTGGAGCTACCTGCAGACTCAAACCAGCAGCAGGGAAAAAGCCGCTTTGCGGGGAAGCGCCGTCCCAGCCCCGCGTTAAGGATGGATACATGCACTAGTAGTAACCCTAGGTGGTTATAAGAAAAATGCATGGAAGATCGTTGAAACAGCATTGGTGTTTTGAGACCCGCAAATTTACAGTTCGTGACGTTCAAAATTTGATGGTTGCCCGTGCCTCCTGATTCCTCTTCCACCCCGCCTGCCACGCCTGCTTCCGCTTCCGCGGCGGCCACCCGTACCGAGCACGACTTCCTCGGTGAAAAGCAGATTCCCGCTGCCGCGTACTGGGGCGTGCATACGGCGCGTGCGGTTGAAAATTTCGCCATCTCGGGCACCCGTATCTCGGCCATGCCCGACCTGATACGCGCGCTGGGCTTTGTCAAAAAGGCCGCGGCGCGCACCAACCAGCAACTGGGCGTGCTCGATGCCAATCGCGCCGCCGCGATCATGAGCGCCTGCGAAAAGCTCATCGCCGGCCAATACCACGACCAGTTCGTGGTCGACGTGATCCAGGGCGGTGCCGGCACTTCCACCAACATGAATGCCAACGAGGTCATTGCCAACCTCGCGCTCGAAAAGCTGGGTGTGGAAAAAGGCCGTTACGACGTGCTGCACCCCAACGACCACGTCAATGCCTCGCAAAGCACCAACGACGTCTACCCCACGGCCGTGCGCATTGCCCTGTGGTTTGCCATCGAGCGCTTGCTGGCCTCCATGGCCATCCTGCGCGGCGGCTTCGAGGCCAAGGCGCACGAGTTCCGGGACGTGCTCAAAATCGGCCGTACCCAGTTGCAGGACGCCGTGCCTATGACGCTGGGCCAGGAATTCCTCACCTACGCGGTCATGATCGGTGAGGACGAGGCCCGCTTACGCGAAGCACGCGCGCTGATCCAGGAAATCAACCTGGGCGCCACGGCCATAGGCACCGGCATCAATGCGCCGGCCGGTTATGCCGAGATCGTCTGCCGCCATCTCGCCGAAGAATGCGGCGTGCCCGTTGAAAAGGCTGCCAACCTGATTGAAGCCACGCAGGATACGGGCGCCTTTGTGCAGTTGTCCGGCGTACTCAAGCGTGTGGCCACCAAGCTCAGCAAAATTTGCAACGACCTGCGCCTGCTTTCCAGCGGCCCGCAAGCCGGCTTCGGTGATATCCGTTTGCCGCCCCGCCAGGCCGGCTCGTCCATCATGCCCGGCAAGGTCAACCCGGTGATCCCCGAGGTCATGAACCAGGTCGCCTTCGAGGTGATAGGCAACGACATGACTGTGACCATGGCCTCCGAAGCCGGCCAGCTGCAGCTCAACGCCTTCGAACCCATCATGGGATGGAGTCTGTTCAAGAGCATCGAACATTTGAGCCAGGCTTGTCTTACGCTGCAGGCCAACTGCGTGGCCGGCATCGAAGCCAATCGCGAGCTGCTGGCCAAGCGTGTGCGCGAATCAGTGACCCTGGTCACGGCGCTTAACCCCATCATTGGTTACGAAAAAGCCGCGCTCATTGCCAAGACAGCCATCGCAACCGGTGCGCCAATCGCCGAGATCGCGGAATCGCTGGGCATCATGACACAAGCCGAAGTCGAGGCCCTGCTGGTGCCCGACAAGCTTACGCAACCCCTTCCGCTGGTCGCCTGAACGGCTGCTGGCACAAAGACTGCTTACATCTGCCGTATAGTTCCGGACTTCTCATGCGCGCACCACTTTGGAAAAATCCAGGAATCGCGGCTTACCGCGCAGACGCTGCCAAGCCCCACTCGCGCAGTCCGCTTTCCCTCGTGTATGAGGCCGGGTAAACCTAGGCCAGCCCCGGCTCCCATCTCTCTAAAATAGTTCGCTAACCGTTTCATTCATTACAGGAGATTCCATGAAACTCAAGCTTGTCGCTCTGTCCGTCGCTTTGCTCGCCACCGGCGCCGCATTTGCCGACACCCTTGCCAAAGTCAAGGCTTCGGGCGTTGTCACCATGGGCGTTCGCGATTCTTCGGGCGCGCTGTCCTATACCCTGGGTGACGGCAAATACACCGGCTACCACGTTGAAATCTGCCAGCGCATCCTGGCCAACCTCGAAAAAGCCGCCGAACGCAAGCTGGAAGTCAAATACCAGCCCGTGACCTCGCAGAACCGCATCCCCCTCGTGCAGAACGGTACGGTTGACATCGAGTGCGGCTCCACCACCAACAACGCGACCCGCCAGAAAGACGTGGCTTTCGTCGTGACCACCTTCGTTGAGGAAGTGCGCATCGCCGTGAAGGCCAACTCCGGCATCACCTCTGTGGCTCAGCTCAACGGCAAGACCGTTGCAACCACCACGGGCACAACCTCTGTGCAAACGCTGCGCAAGAACAAGCGTGCCACCGGCGTCGAGTTCAAGGAAATCTTCGGCAAGGACCACTCCGACAGCTTCCTGCTGCTTGAGTCGGGCCGTGCAGATGCCTTCGTGATGGACGGTTCCATCCTGGCCGGCAACATCGCCACCGCCAAGAAGCCTTCCGACTTCAAGATCGTCGGTGAAGTGCTGAGCGTTGAGCCCATCGCTATCATGATCCGCAAGGACGATCCCCTGCTCAAGCGCCTGGCTGACGACACCGTCAAGAGCATGATCAAGTCGGGTGAAATGAACAAGCTGTGGACCAAATGGTTCCTGTCGCCGATTCCTCCGAAGAACACCAAGGTCGGCCTGGCCCTGAGCGCCAGCACCAAGGCTGCCTGGGACAATCCGAACGACAAGCCTATGGAAGAGTACGCCCAGAAGTAATTCTGGCCAGGTAGCGAACAACCCCGCCGGTCGCCTTGCACTGGCGGGGTTTCCCGTTTACCGTCGCAGGGAAAACAACACAACAACCATTTGCTGGAGCCGTGATGACTTGGGATTGGCAGGTATTTTTGAATGATGACGGTAGCGGTCGAACCTACCTCCAGTGGATGTTGGATGCCTGGGGCTGGACGCTGTCCGTCGCTGGTGCATCCTGGGTGGTTGCCATGCTGTTTGGCGCGATTGTCGGCACACTGCGCACCTTGCCCAACAGTCCATGGCTGGTGCGTTTCGCCAATGCCTGGGTTGAGTTGTTCCGCAACGTGCCCTTGCTGGTCCAGATTTTCATCTGGTACTTCGTGGTTCCCAAGATTTTTCCCGCCATGAAGGAGCTGCCCAGCTTCATTCTGGTGGTATTCGCCCTGGGCTTTTTCACCTCGGCGCGTATTGCCGAGCAGGTCAGGGCCGGTGTTCAGGCTTTGCCGCGCGGCCAGCGTTATGCCGGCATGGCCATGGGTTTCACGACGGTGCAGACCTACCGCTACGTGATCCTGCCCATGGCTTTTCGCATCATCATTCCGCCGCTCACCAGCGAGTCGATGAACCTGTTGAAGAACTCCTCGGTGGCTTTCGCGGTGTCCATCGCCGAGCTCACCATGTTCGCCATGCAGGCGCAGGAAGAAACCTCGCGCGGCATTGAAATCTACCTGGCAGTGACTGCCCTGTATGCAGTCTCGGCCTTCGCAGTCAATCGGGTCATGGCCTTTGTCGAGAAGCGGGTGCAAATCCCAGGCTTTGTCGTTGCCGGCTCAACGGGCGGAGGACACTGAGATGCTTGGACTCGACATGAGCTTCCTGAACTGGGACATGATCTCCCAGTTCGTCGTCAAGGGATTCATCTTCAGCATAGAGCTGACCATCATCGCCACCATTGGCGGCATCATCTTCGGCACCGTGCTGGCCTTGATGCGCCTTTCGGGAAAATCCTTCCTGACCATTCCCGCGACCTTTTATGTCAACGGCATGCGCTCCATTCCGCTGGTCATGGTGATCCTGTGGTTCTTCCTGCTGGTTCCGGCGTCGTTCTACAGCCTGATTCCCGGCGGCAGCAACTACCGCGCTGAAATTTCGGCCATCATCACCTTCGTCGCCTTCGAGGCCGCTTACTTCAGCGAAATCATGCGTGCGGGCATACAGTCCATCTCGCGCGGCCAGGTCAATGCCGGGCGAGCCCTGGGCATGACTTACGCGCAGAACATGAAGCTGATCATCCTGCCGCAGGCGTTTCGCAACATGGTGCCCATCCTGCTCACGCAGACCATCATCCTGTTCCAGGACACCTCGTTGGTCTATGCGATCGGCGCCTACGACCTGCTCAAGGGCTTCAGCACCGCCGGCAAGATTTACGGCCGTCCTGAAGAGGCCTACCTGCTGGCCGCCGTGATTTATTTCGTGATCTGCTTCGGGCTGTCCTATATGGTCAAGCGCCTGAACAGCAGAATCGCCATCATTCGCTGAGAGCGCCGCGATCAAGGCGGGCAAACCTCAAAAGCACACTGGAGAAGAACATGATTGAGTTGAAAGAAGTTTCCAAATGGTACGGCGACGTGCAGGTTCTCAACAACTGCACCACCAGCATCAAAAAGGGTGAAGTGGTCGTGGTCTGCGGGCCCTCGGGCTCGGGCAAGTCCACCCTGATTAAAACCATCAACGCGCTGGAGCCTTTCCAGAAGGGCCAGATTTTCGTCGACGGCAAGGCTGTGCACGACCCCAAGACCGACCTGCCCAAGCTGCGCAGCCGCGTCGGCATGGTGTTCCAGAACTTCGAACTGTTTCCGCACCTGAGCGTGACCGAAAACCTGACGCTGGCGCAGGTCAAGGTGCTGGGCCGCAAGCCCGACGAAGCCAAAAAACACGGCCTCAAGTACCTGGACCGCGTGGGCCTGATGGCGCACAAGGACAAATTTCCAGGCCAGCTGTCGGGCGGCCAGCAGCAGCGCGTGGCGATTGCCCGGGCGCTCAGCATGGACCCGATTGCCATGCTGTTTGACGAACCCACCTCCGCGCTCGACCCCGAAATGGTCGGAGAGGTGCTGGACTGCATGATGGGCCTGGCCGTTGAGGGCATGACCATGATGGTGGTGACTCATGAAATGGGTTTTGCCCGCAAGGTTGGCAGCCGCGTGATTTTCATGGACGTGGGTGGCAAGATCCTGGAAGACTGCACCAAGGACGAGTTCTTCAACCATCCGGAAAACCGCAAGCCGCGCACCAAGGATTTTCTCAACAAGATCCTGTCGCATTGAAAGATTAGCGCAACTGCTGAAAAGAAGAAAAAAACAAAAAGCCCCGCAATGCGGGGCTTTTTTCATGGCGCCGGCGTTGGCGGGGCGGTGTTCGGCTAACCCACACCCGGGTTGCCAAGCCCCGGGGCAGGGTGCTGCAAAGCACCTTCCGGGCCGGGCGATGCGACAATTCGGGCATGACTTCCGCCACCCGCACCTCCGCCTCCACCCTGACCCTCACCCGCCCCGACGACTGGCACCTGCACGTGCGCGACGGCGAGGCGCTTCATACCGTGGTGCCTCACACCGCCGCGCAATTCGGCCGGGCCATCATCATGCCCAACCTGCGCCCGCCGGTGACCACTGCGGCGCAGGCTGTGGCCTACCGTGAGCGCATACGGGCCGCTGTGCCCGCGGGTGTGAAGTTCGAGCCTCTGATGACGCTCTACCTCACCGACAACCTGCCGCCCGACGAGATCGCCCGCGCCAAGGACGCCGGTGTGGTCGCAGCCAAGCTATACCCGGCCGGCGCCACCACCAACAGCGACGCCGGTGTGACCGACTTGCGCAAGACCTACAAGACGCTGGAAGCCATGCAAAAAGCCGGGCTTCTGCTGCTGGTGCACGGCGAGGTGACCTCGTCCGATATCGACCTGTTTGACCGTGAAGCCGTGTTCATCGATACCCAATTGATCCCCCTGCGCCGCGATTTCCCGGAGCTCAAGATCGTTTTTGAGCACATCACCACCCGGGAAGCGGCGCATTACGTGCGTGACGCGGGCAAGTTCACGGGAGCAACCGTCACGGCCCATCACCTGCTTTACAACCGCAACGCGATTTTCACGGGCGGCATACGCCCCCACTACTACTGCCTGCCGGTGCTCAAGCGCGAAACCCACCGGCTGGCGCTGGTCGAGGCCGCCACCAGCGGCAACGCGCGGTTTTTCCTGGGCACCGACAGCGCGCCCCACCCGGCCCACCTGAAAGAGCACGCCACCGGCTGTGCGGGTTGCTATACCGCCCATGCCGCGATGGAGCTCTACGCCGAGGCTTTCGATGCGGCCGGCGCGCTGGACAAGCTTGAGGCCTTCGCGAGTTTCAATGGCGCCGACTTCTACGGCCTGCCGCGCAATACCGGCAGCATCACCTTGAAGAAGGAAAGTTGGCACCCGCCCGAAAGCTACGCCTTCGGCGAGGCCGAGCTCAAGCCGCTGCGTTCGGGCGAAAGCCTGCCCTGGAAGCTGGAAACCACCAGGGGCGCCTGATGAATCGCGAGCCCGCGAAGGCCTGAGCACCATGGGAAGCGCCGCGTCACTGCCCCGCATCGACTGGGACCGCCCCTGGCTGAAAGCCTGGCGTGAGCCCGGCCAACGCGCGGCCTGCGCGGTCTCGGCAGGTGTTGCGCTGCACCAGGCGCTTAACGCCGTACAGCCCGCACCGGTCTGCTTCGCGCCCCAATGCACCTTGCCCTCCGGTGAAGCCTACGAGAGCTTTATCGCCAGAACCCGGCTGTGCCCGACGCGCGAAGGCGCACATGATTTTTTCAACGGCCTTTGCTGGATGCGCTTTCCCGAGACCAAGCGAAAACTCAACCAGTTGCAGGCCGCCGAGATCGACGCCGCGGGCATCGCGCCCGTGCGCGGGCCGGTGCGCGACGCCCTCACGGTGTTCGACGAAAACGCTGCCTTCCTGTCGGCGCCGCAGCCCCTGTGGGATGCATTGACTGCCCGCGACTGGAAAACCCTTTTCATTACCCACAGGGCGCTTTGGCAGCAGGCCAGGCTGGTGCTGTTCGGCCATGCGCTGCTCGAGAAGCTCCTGGCCCCCCGCAAAGCCATCACGGCCCACGTCTACCTGGCGCAGCCGCCCTTGGGAACCCTCGCCGAGCTGGACGCCTGGGTGGCGGCCGACCTCAGCGCCGCCAAGCTGGCCGCCAAGCCTTTTGCGCCTTTGCCGGTGCTGGGCGTGCCCGGCTGGTGGCCCGAGAACGCGAACTTTTCCTTTTATGATGACTCCCTTGTATTCCGGCCGCCGCGGTCGTCATAAATAACAGATAAAAATCAGCGACTTAGGCGCGGGCACCGCTTGAACCGGAACCGCGGGCCCTCATATCCTGCGCAAGGCGGGCTTTTTTACCGACTCCACGGAGAACCCATGAAACGTATTTTCCTGTTTGTCCTGACCAATATCGCCGTCGTGGCGGTGCTGGGCATTGTTGCCAGCCTGCTGGGCGTGAACCGTTACCTCACGGCCAACGGTCTGAACCTGACTGCGCTGCTCGGCTTTGCGCTGGTCATGGGCTTTGGCGGCGCCATCATTTCGCTGCTGATCAGCAAGCCGGTCGCCAAATGGAGCGCCGGCGTGCGCCTCATCAACGAGCCGCAGAATGCCGACGAAGCCTGGATTGTCGAGACCGTGCGCAAGCTGGCCGACAAGGCCCAGATCGGCATGCCCGAAGTCGGCATTTTTGAGGGTGAGCCCAACGCCTTTGCCACCGGCGCCTTCAAGAACTCCTCGCTGGTGGCTGTCTCCACCGGCCTGCTGCAAGGCATGACCAAGGAAGAAATCGAAGCCGTGCTGGGCCACGAGATTGCCCACGTCGCCAACGGCGACATGGTCACCATGACCCTGATCCAGGGCGTGATGAACACCTTTGTGGTCTTCCTCTCGCGCGTGATCGGCTACGCCGTCGACAGCTTTTTGCGCCGCGGCAGCGACAACAACTCCGGCCCAGGCATCGGCTACTACGTCAGCACCATCGTGCTGGACATCGTGCTGGGCTTTGCCGCGGCCATCGTCGTGGCCTGGTTCTCGCGCCAGCGCGAGTTCCGCGCCGATGCCGGCGCCGCGCAGCTGATGGGCCGGCGCCAGCCCATGATGAATGCCCTGGCTCGCCTGGGTGGCATGCAGCCCGGCGAGTTGCCCAAGGCGGTGGCTGCCATGGGCATTACCGGCAGCATAGGCAAGCTGTTTGCCACGCACCCACCGATTGAAGAGCGCATCGCGGCCTTGCAAAACAGCCAAGCCTGAACATCACGTCAAGGGGCGCCCCGCACAGGGCGCCCTTTTTTTCTTCACAGGAGTGAAAACATGAAAAGCTGGATCAGGCAGAACCGCAGTTTTCTGGTGTTGCTGTTGCTGTTCGGGTTGTTCCGCACCGCGATCGCGGACTGGAACCCCATTCCCTCGGGCTCCATGCGGCCCAACCTGCTTGAAGGCGATGTGGTCTTCGTCAACCGGCTGGCCTACAACGTCAAGATCCCGCTGACCGACACGGTGCTGGCGCGCACCGCAGACCCGCAGCGCGGCGATGTTGTCACTTTTTCCTCGCCGGTGGACGGCGTGCGCCTGATCAAGCGCCTGGTCGCCGTGCCGGGCGACGTCGTGGAAATGCGCGCCAAGGTGCTCATCATCAACGGGCAGGCGGCGCGCTACGAGGCGCTGGACACGGCGCTGGAGCCGGCCGGCCCGGTGGGCGTGCTGGTGGCCACGCATATGAAGGAAACCACGGCCCAGGGGCAGCATGAAATCCAGTGGCTGGCCGGCGTGAAAGCCAAGGACGACTGGGGCCCGATCACCGTTCCCCCCGACCAGTTCCTGATGTTGGGTGACAACCGGGACAACAGCGCCGATTCACGCTACATAGGCTTGGTGCCGCGCCAGCTGCTGATAGGCCGGGCCGAACGCATCCTGGTGTCGGCCGACATCCTCGAGAAGTGGCAGCCGCGCTTCGAGCGTTTCGGCCGCTCGCTGTATTGACCGGGCCTTATTGAGGCTGGGCCGCACCGGCTCGCCGCGTGCGCTCCACGGCCTGAGCGACGTCGGCCGGGTTCATGCCGTACATCTCGGCAAACTGCTCCACGCTTTTGCCGCTGGCTTCAAAGGCGCGCATCAGCGCTTCACGTTTGGCGGTCTGCACCGCCAATTCGGCAAAAGCTTCATCGAGCAGCGCATTGGCAGCCTCGTCCTGGGTGCGCGTGCGCTCGGCATATTCCTCCCGGCTCAGGCCGGAGGCCTCGATGGCGGCGACCAGGCGGGCGCGGACCTTGGGGCGCAAATCTTCCTTGGAGCGCGCCTGGCGGCGCCGGAACACCTCCATGATGGCGTGGTGCACATGCTCGGGCGCCACTGGCTCCACGGGCTCACCCTGCAGGTTGTGGCGCAGGTGGCCAGCCGCCACGCATTCAAGGTAGCGGGTCGAACGCGCATGCAGGCCCAGCGCGACCTTCAGTTCCTCGCGCTTGAAGGTGTCCGGGTTTTCGGCCAGCAGGTCCTGGAAAGCGCCCAGCTTGAGCGGCAGGAACTGCGCGCCGAACATTTTCGGATAGAGCTCGAACAGCTTTTCCAGCACCGGGTGGATTTCGCGCGTGCGTTGCTGCTGCGGTGGCGGGGCGGCGGGCCGGGAGCGCTGCTGCTGGCTGCGGGGGCGCTTGGCGCGCGGGTTGGGTGTGGTGGTGTCGGTCATGGGGGGTGGGGTGAAAAGGTGGAATGCCGGGTGTTCAGCCGCTAGCGCGGCCTGAACATGCGAAAGAGGTTGTCGGGGGTGACGGCGAAATAATCGGCCGGCCCGCCGCCGCGAAGAATGGGCTGGGCGGCCGCCGTGTCGTAAATGCCGTCCTTGAGCAGATGCCTTGCAATGTACACGCCGACGACTTCACCCAGGACCAGCCAGGTGGGCACGAGCACGCCGTCAGCGCCCTGCAGCTGCAGGATCTGGGTCAGCTTGCATTCGAAGGACACCGGGCTTTCCAGCACGCGCGGCGCGGCGATGCGTTGTGAGGCTGTAGGCGTGAGGCCGGCCAGCTCGAATTCATTGACTTCGGGCGGCACCGTCGCGCAGGACTGGTTCATGGCCTCGGCCAGCGGCCGGGTCGCCAGGTTCCAGCCGAACTCGCCGGTTTCGCGGATGTTGCGCA
>Ga0209025_1002914_pt1 | contig 17056 bp, 16 predicted proteins | sample AraplaMF_Col_mLB_FD_184256 | JGI IMG/M metagenome (GOLD analysis project Ga0209025, IMG submission 184256) | Arabidopsis root microbial communities from the University of North Carolina, USA - plate scrape MF_Col_mLB (SPAdes) (version 2) | ecosystem: Host-associated > Plants > Roots > Endosphere... | reverse complement strand
TTTCCTTATTTGAAAACGTTTATAATATAATGAGTCGAATACGACATTAAGGCAAATAATGTTTCAATACATATTGCCTTTCCCTAATCTGGGCATACACTCTTTTCTACCTCCGTGTCAGTTGCAAGTATATGCAGCTATTTTAATGGAATAGAGTGTGTGCATTTTTTTATAAATAGGAAGTGAAATTGCACTTTATAATGACAAACAATAAACAAAATGGGATAATAAACAATATGTCCAAGTGGTAAGACCAATATTACAAAAGGGGCGATTGTTACATGCTAAATATAGAACAAATTAAAGAAATCATTCCTCACCGCTATCCATTTCTACTTGTTGATAAAATATTAGAAGTAGATGAAGGAAAAAGAGCGGTTGGAATTAAAAATGTATCCGCAAACGAAGAATTCTTTAACGGGCACTTCCCTGACTATGCAGTTATGCCTGGTGTACTTATTGTAGAAGCATTGGCACAAGTTGGAGCAGTTGCGGTATTAAAGAAAGAAGAAAACCGCGGAAGACTTGCTTTCTTCGCAGGTATCGACAATTGTCGTTTCAAAAAACAAGTACGTCCAGGTGATCAACTTCGTCTAGAAGTAGAAATGACACGTGTACGTGGTCCAATCGGAAAAGGAAAAGCAATCGCAACAGTAGATGGTGAAGTTGCATGTGAAGCTGAAATTACATTTGCGATTGGTGATAAAAAAGAATAGATGTGAATTAAAAAAATTCTTCTGCAATATGCGGAAGAATTTTTTTAATTCATGTATTTTTTGTTCGAAATATTAAAATGCAGATTAATCAGAATTTTTATTGTAAATGAATGGAAGTTCATATATAATGACGCTATAAATATCTTGAAATTAAGATAAATGATAGCGCGATAAAAATAGAGACGCGGTTGTCACATTATGAAGGTTATGAGATAGGACAAAGCTTATGATGATTGGTTATGATGAATTGTAGAGGAAAGTGATGGGTAATTTTAACAGTGTCAGTAAATGAAAAATGGGCGTAGCATATCGGACATAGAGAGATAAAGGGGAAAGTGTCGCATTTTGAAAAGAGGAGATCATAACATGTTCGGGAGAAAAAAAAGAAAACCATTACGACAATTAATTACGCATAAAGAACCTAAATCACGCGTCACAGAACAATACCGTAACATTCGTACAAATATTGAATTTACATCTGTAGATAATCATGTTCGTTCTATTATTGTTACTTCGGCAGATCCAGGAGAGGGAAAAACAACGACAATTGCAAACTTAGCAGTTGTTTTTGGACAACAAGGAAAGAAAGTTTTAGTAATCGGAGCTGACTTGCGTAAGCCGACGATTCAAAACTTATTTGCCATCCACAGTTCAAATGGATTAACGAATCTATTATCAGGACAAGCAAAACTAATGCAATGCATTCAAAAAACAGATATAGAGAATGTATACTTAATGGCATCAGGTCCAATCCCGCCAAACCCAGCTGAACTACTAGGTAGCCAGGGAATGGACGATCTATTACTAGAAGCATATAACATGTTTGATATTATTCTAATCGATACACCACCCGTTCTTGCGGTTACCGATGCACAACTACTTGCGAACAAATGCGATGGAATCGTACTTGTCGTACGTAGTGAAAAAACAGAAAAAGATAAAATTGTAAAAGCGAAGCAAATATTAGACAAAGCGTCCGGTAAATTACTTGGTGTCGTTTTAAATGATAAAAGAGAAGAAAAGGAACAATATGGATATTATTAGAAAATAATGTATAGAATAATAAACTTTAAAGCTGATAAATAATTTTATCGGCTTTTTGAATTTTTATAAAATTCCTTATTGCTTTATATAAAAATCATGATATAATGGAAATTTTGGAAATTTGATGGAATGTGTTGTCATATTTAAGATTATTTTGTAAGATTATATATGTTTTTAAATAACAATCGTACATAGATATTACTAAAATAAAAAAATGTAAGATTTATATGTTATAATTTTTCTTATGTGCAAATTTTAGAAAGTTGGAGGAACTTATGGAAGAAACAATTAGTTTGAAAGAGTTATTTCATATTTTAAAAAAACGTTTAGCAATGATCCTCGTAATCGCCTTTGGTGCAGCTATTGTAAGTGCTATCATTAGCTTCTTCTTTATGACACCAATCTATCAATCTTCTACGCAAATTCTTGTTAACCAGAAGAAGCAAGATGGAACAATGATTCAAGCTGGTGAAATTCAAACAAATATTCAATTAACGAATACATATAAGGTTATTATTAAAAGCCCAGTAATCTTAGATCAAGTAAATGAAAAGTTGAATTTAAATATGACAGCGCAAGCTTTAACGAAGAAGATCAATGTTGCGAATGAAAAAGATTCACAAGTCATTTCTGTAACAGCTGAGGATAAAAGTCCAAAATTAGCTCGTGATATCGCCAATGCAACTGCGGATGTATTTAAAGGTGAAGTTGCAAAAATTATGAGCGTTGATAACGTGACGGTATTATCGAAAGCAGAAGTTGCGGAAAACCAATCTCCAATTAAACCACGTCCAATGTTAAATGTAGTAATCGCCTTTGTTGCTGGCTTAATGGCTTCAATTGGCCTTGCATTCTTACTAGAATACTTAGATAGCACATTGAAAAAAGAAGAAGATGTAGAAAAATTACTTGGTTTACCAGTATTAGGTATTGTAGCTCGTATGGATGAAGAAACAACGAACGTGAAATCACATGCTCCATCATCAAGAAAAGTGAGGGGACAAACAATTGGCTCTTAATTTATTTAAAAAGAAAAAAAATCATCGTCAACGTCGTCAATTAATTGCTCATCAACAACCGAAATCACCAATTTCAGAACAATATCGTAATATTCGAACGAATGTTGAGTTTGCAGCTGTTGATACGAATTTACATTCATTAATGGTAACGTCTGCGAACCCAAGTGAAGGTAAAACGACAACGACAGCGAATATGGCAGTGGTCTTCGCTCAGCAAGGAAAGAAAGTCTTATTAATTGATGCAGATATGCGTAAACCAGCGATGCATCAAATGTTTCAAGTAGATAACATTTTTGGATTAACAAACGTATTAACACATAGTGAACGTTTAGAAAAATGTGTACAAACAACATCAATTGATAATTTACACTTTTTAGCTTGTGGTCCGATTCCACCAAATCCAGCGGAATTGTTAGGATCAAAATCAATGCAAGAGCTTCTTGCACAAGCATACAGTATGTACGATTTAATCATCTTTGACTTACCACCAATTTTAGCTGTTACTGATGCACAAATTATGGCAAATGTATGTGATGCTTCTATTCTTGTTGTTCGTAGTGAATCGACAGAAAAGGAAACAGCAGTAAAAGCAAAAGGTTTATTAGAATCTGCAAAAGGTAAACTGTTAGGCGTCGTTTTAAACGATCGTGAACGTGAACAAGGTCTATATTATTACTACGGTGCAAATTAATTAAAAGAGTGAGATATGGGTAGAACATATCTCCTTTTTTCCCTTGAATATGAGATATCTCATATTCAAGGGAAAAAAGATTACTAGAAAAGAGGGAGGATGAAAAGAATGATCGATTTGCATTGCCATATTTTACCTGGTATCGATGATGGTGCACAAACAGTAACGGATAGTTTAGCGATGGCACAACAAGCAGTGGCAGAAGGAATACATACAATTGTCGCAACACCACATCATCAAAATGGAAAGTATGTAAATGAGCGTACTTCTATTATTCATCAAGTGAAGCAATTAAATGATGAATTACAACAATATGATATTCCGCTAAAAGTTTTACCAGGACAAGAGGTCAGGTTATACGGTGATTTATTAGAAGACTATGAAGCTGGTAAAATTGTCACTTTAAATGAAACAAACAAATACATATTCATTGAATTTCCATCTAATCATGTACCTCGTTATGCAGAACGACTATTGTATGAACTACGTGTAAAAGGAATGATCCCGATTATCGTTCATCCCGAACGTAATGCCGAGTTAATCGAGCGGCCAGATAAGTTATATAACCTTGTTAATAAAGGTGTATTAACACAAGTAACGGCAGGTAGTTTACTTGGTAAATTTGGTAAAAAAATTAAAAAGTTTTCATTGCAGCTTGTGGAACATAATTTAACCCATATGATTGCATCAGATGCACACAACACAACATCAAGAGGGTTTCATCTAGCAGAAAGCTATGAACTAATAGAGAAAGAATTCGGTACAAGTGTTATGAGTGATTTAAGAGAAAATCCGTATTTAATCATTAGCGGGAAAGCGATTTATAAAGAAGATCCAGAACAAATTCGTCGTAAAAAATTGTTCGGTATTTTTTAAATAAAGAACTGGTGATGTCTCCTAACCGTTATCAATGGAGGCACTCGGTCGTGCTGTGGGTAGAAATTTTTATTTCGAACCTACCTTAGACGCTTGTCGTCGGGAGTATGACGTGAGGATGGGTTAGATGCCCATAATTTATTTTTAATAGAAACTCTACCTATGGAGTTATAAATATGACTCTATAGGTAGGGTTTTTGTTATTGTTACATGCAAATAAAACGATGTAGGAGGGCTATCATTGAAAAAAGTAAGAAAAGCGATTATCCCAGCAGCTGGTCTAGGAACAAGATTTTTACCAGCGACGAAAGCAATGCCGAAGGAAATGTTACCTATCGTTGATAAACCGACAATTCAATACATAGTAGAAGAAGCGATAGAATCTGGAATTGAAGATATTATTATTGTTACTGGAAAAGGAAAACGTGCGATTGAAGATCATTTTGATCATTCTTTTGAATTAGAACAAAGCCTTTTAGAAAAAGGGAAGCATGAAATGCTTGAGAAAGTACAAGCTTCCTCGAAAATTAACATTCATTACATAAGACAAAAAGAACCAAAAGGACTTGGTCACGCAGTATGGTGCGCGCGTAAATTTATTGGAAACGAGCCATTTGCGGTATTACTTGGCGATGATATTGTACAAGCGGAAACACCATGTTTACGACAGCTAATGGACCAATATGAGGGTACACAGTCGTCAGTTATTGGTGTACAAACAGTGCTTGAAAATGAAACACATCGTTACGGTATTATCGATCCAGTTGAACAAAATGAACGTCGTTATCAAGTACGTCAATTTGTAGAAAAACCAGCTCAAGGTACAGCGCCATCTAATTTAGCAATTATGGGACGTTACGTATTAACACCAGAAATTTTTACGTTCCTTGAGAATCAACAAACAGGTGCTGGTGGGGAGATCCAGTTAACAGATGCGATTCAACGTTTAAATGAAATTCAACGTGTATTTGCTTATGACTTTGAAGGTACTCGATATGATGTTGGAGAGAAATTTGGATTTATTAAGACGACAATTGAGATGGCATTACAACATGAAAATTTAAAAGATGAATTGATGAAATATATGGAAAAAATTGTGCGTGAAAAATTAATCAAATAACTATAAGGGAGAGGGAATATGAAAACTGGTGAAAATGTAGCGCGGGAATATCGAATTACATCTGAAACTGAAACTATTCAAATAGAAAGTAACCAATCTAAAATTTATTTAGGAACTAAGTGCATATTAGATTTTATGTTTTCTTTAGTAGGGTTAATCGTATTGATGCCTGTTATATTAATATTTAGTATATTTATTGTTTTAGAATCCCCAGGTTCTCCTTTTTATCTACAAGAAAGATTAGGACTTAATGGGAAGAAATTTAAAGTTATTAAATTACGTTCCATGCGGAATGATGCGGAAAAAAATGGAGCGAAATGGGCAGAAAAGAATGATCCACGTGTTACAAAAATAGGATTATTTATTCGTAAAACAAGAATTGATGAACTACCGCAATTAATTAATATTCTAAAAGGTGATATGTCTCTTGTAGGACCGAGGCCGGAAAGACCCGTGTTCACAGAAAGATTCGAAAAAGAGATTCCAGGATTTAAGCGCAGACTTGAAGTGAAACCTGGATTGACTGGCTGGGCACAAATTAATGGTGGATATGAAATTACACCAGAAGAAAAATTGAAGTTAGACATACAATACATTAACAATTCCAATTTATTATTAGATTTAAAGATTATTGTAAAGACTGTTAAAGTAGTATGTACAGGTGAAGGTGCTAGATAGTGTATCTTATGAATATAGGATGGTATCAAAATGAACTTGCAATTAATTCTTAAAAATGCTTCATTTTTATTTATAGGTAATGTCATGGTACGTATGTTGACTGCTATCTCGGCAATCGTTGTAGCTAGATACCTCGGAGCTGAGCAATATGGTATTTTGAGTATTGCTTTAATATTTTCCACTTTTACAAGCTCTATGACGGATTTAGGGTTGACTCATACATTTATTAGAGAGGGTATTAAAAGCGAAAAAGATATATCAAAACTTTTAAATAGCTACTTAGTAGCTAGATTATGCATTTGTGTATGTTCCTCTATAATTATATTTATATTAGTTAGCTTTATGTATAGACAAGAGGAGATAAGAAATGTAATTTTACTAATGGTTATACCTACCATTTTTGGTGCGGCTCTACAAAGTGTTGGTACAGTTTATTATCAAACAATTGAAAAAATGAAATTCACTGCAATTATCAGAACTTTAGCAGGTTTAATTTCTATAATGGGTCTGTTTATAAGTGTATATTTAGAGTGTAGTCTTCCTAAAATAGCCTTAACATATGGGGTGTGTAGTCTGTTAGGGGGGATTATAAGTATGTCCTTAATTATTAATAAAATTAAAATTTATAAAGGGCTAGATAATTCGATTTTAAAGGGCTTAAGTGCATTTACTTTAACTGCCCTTTTAACAATAATGATGCCGTTAATTGGACCTATCATTTTAGAAAAAGTTTCTAATTTAAAAGAAGTTGGTTATTTTAATGCAGCATTACGTATTCCATCTGTTCTATACCAGATTCCAGGGATTATTGCTGCTGCGTTTTATCCAGTATTATTTAGATTAATTGCCGAGAAAAAAAATGAAATGCACACTCAAATGATAGTTAAAGAAATTAAGTTAATGACATTATTAAGTGTATTTATGGTAATTCCAATTATAGAATATCCAATGGAAATTATTCATTTATTATTAGGTGAGCAATGGGAGGGTGCTATTCAGCCTTTGCAAATTTTATGTTTTATTGTTTTATTGCAGTCGCTTAACTTCCCGCTTGCGGATTCGCTTACTACAAGAGGTTTACAAAATAGGAGATTTCAATTACTTAGCGTTAGTTTTGTTGTTAGTGTAGTGGTATACATTCTTTTAGGGGAAAATTTTGGGAGCCAAGGCGCAGCCATTGCAGCCTTAATTACAGAATTTGTATTCTTTTTGGGTCTGGTATTGGTAAATAGAAATGGAATTAAATTGGTTATGATAGGTGCTGGGAAAAATATTATTAATTTATTTATTGTGTTAGGTTTTAATTTCGTAATATTTAACAGATTTGGAATGTGGGCATCATTAATTTTATCTTATCTTATCTTAATAATATTAATGTGGATGGATAAAGACATTAGGTCTCTTATAAAAACAAAAATTGTAAATAAATCATTGTAATCTTGAAAGTTTATAAAAATAAAAAACTATTTAAGGAGTAAAGAATGCAGAAAGTATCAGTAGTTATCCCGGTTTATAATGTAGAAAAATATATTATGCAATGTCTTAATTCTGTATTAGACCAATCATATTCTAATTTAGAAGTTATTATAGTTGATGATTGTTCTACAGATACAACTATAAGTAAAATCAAAGGGATTTGTGATGAACGTATTAAATTGCTGATTAACTCTGAAAATAAGGGTCCCTCATTTTCTAGAAATAGAGCTATAGAATGTGCTACAGGAGATTACATTGCACTTTTAGATGGTGATGATTGGTGGGATAGTAAGAGAATAGAGCGTTTAATGGTAGAAGCCAAGAATCGAAATGCAGATTTGATAAGTGATGATCAATTATTGATAGAAGATGGACATAGTGTACCATATGATACGGTATTTAATAAATGTGAGTTGCATGTAAATGAACCTATGTTGCTAGATGCTGCAATTTTCGTGAATAATAATTTAGGATTGAAACCGATTATAAAAAAAGAATTTTTAATTCATCATGGCATTAAATTCAATGAAGAACTAACGTATGGTGAAGATTATACCTTATTCCTGGATATTTTATTAAAGGAAGGTAATTATTGGATTTTGAAGGATGCCTATTACTATTATAGATCTAGAAAAGGATCATTGGTTACGCATAGATTAAAGATGTTAGAGCAAGTGCTCGAAACGACTGAATTTTTAATGAATTCACATGAGTGTCAGCAAAATAAGGAAGTTAGAATAGCGTTAGAAAAGAGAAAAAAATATATTCAAGAGTCTATAAAATACTATCAAGTTATTCAACCTTTGAAAAATAAAGATTTTATGAAATCTTTATTTAATTTAAAGGCAAATCCAAGTGCACTTTTTATTATTTTAAAAAGGGTGCCTAAATTTTTAAAAATAAAGTATAAAAAGATAACAAAAAGTTAAGAATTAGAGGTTTATATAATGATATCTAATTATAATGAGAGGTTCAGTAAAAACATCTGGACCTGTGTGCTAATATTCTTATTTATTTGTCCATATCCAGGTTTTTTAGGAGAAACGATTTTAAGAGGAATTGATTTAAGTTATATTTTCTTGTTAGTACTAGTTTATATGATAAACAACATCAAAGGTAATACTAAAAATTTAATCAATAATAAATTTTATATGCCAATAATAGGGATAATGTGCATTTTATTATTTTGGGAAGTGTGTGTGTTACTGATTAATGCACTTTTAGGGGAAATAGTTGTATTTAAAGATTTGTTTGAATTATATAAGGTAGTATTATATTTTTTAGCTTTTTATGTCAGTTTGAATCTTTCAGCAGTAAATCTCAAATCGGACTATGTATGGAAAGTTATATCAATCATTGTAACTATAGAGTTTATTTTATCGCTACTTCAAATTAGTTTTGGTGGATATACACAATATTTATTTTCACATAGGGACATGTATCGAATTGATTATCACTATAGTGGGAGAGCCATAGGTACTTTAGGTAACCCAAACTTTTTAGGTGTATTTTCTGCAGCAGCGATGGTTTGGTACTATATTTTGTTAAATATGAAAAACGAACAAAAAAAGATATATAACATAATTTTATTTTTTATGTCATTAGCAATACTATTGATGACCCAGTCTAGAACTAGTCTATTATTGGCTGTAGGGTTAATTTTAATATATACCATATATATATTAATAAAAAAGAGAAGTATTTTAAGCTATATGCTGGTTTTTTTAGTTATCATTATTACTTTTACTTTGATGGCTAATCTTAAAGATGGTGATTTTAATATTAGTTTATTTGGATTTGATTTTTCGTATTTAACGTCAGGCCTTACTACAATTTATAATGATGGATTAGCAGAACAAAATAGTTTCAAATTAAGATTAGATTTATGGTCTTTATTTATTGAAAAAATAAAAGAAAACCCTTGGCTTGGTTACGGACCGAGTAAAGGAGTAGTTGGGATACCTGATGTAGCTGATAATAATTATATTTTTATTACATTTAAGTTTGGCTTTATAGGTTTAATGTTATGGATGCTTTTATTATCATCTGTAATTTATAAATTAGTGAAATTATATAGATATGGTAGAAAAAAACTTATTATATTTACTATTTTATTTTGGATATGTTTGTTGGTATCAGCTTTTACAATGGAAAGTCTAGAAAGTATTCGATTGGCTACAATCGCTTTTTTTATGACAGGTTGTTGTTTTAACTTATCGCCTAAACAGTAATATAATAATCTAACTTGCAAATGATGGTGGAATTAATGAAAAAAATATTAATTATAGGACCAAAAATAGATAACCCTACAAAAAGTTTGACAGGTCCGGAGCGCGTATTTGAAAACATTACGAAAAATATAACCTCATCAATGGTCGTGGTGAGTTATAGGCAACTATTTTGTATTATTAAATATATTTTGCTGAATAGAGTGTCAACTGTTCATATTTTTGGTTTTACTCGAGTGAACGTAATGGCGCTAGTATTAGCAAAAATAATGCAAAAGAAGGTTTTTTATACTATGAATGGATTAGTATCTCGAGAATCTATATTTTTTAAGGGGAAGTATAATAAATTCCATTATCTAATTGAAAAGATATTACTTACTCGTGCAAATAAAATCATTTGCGTATCTACAGGATTAAAAAAAATGGTTATAGAAGACTATGGAATTAACGATGCTAAAATTCAAGTAATCCCTAATGGAGTAGATAATTTATTTTTGGAAGAAAAAAATGAAGAGATTTTAAATAGTCAAATAGCCTTCAAGAATAATGATCATAAGAAAATTATCTTTACGGCTAGTGGTACAGCAATATACAAGGGAATATTCCCTTTAGTTAAAGTAATATCAGAGATTGAAAGAGATGATTTTATTTTTGTTATTGCAGGCCCAAAGGGAAATGCTCATGAGGATGTAGTAGATTTAATAGACAATAAAAAAATTTATTATGTAGGGAACCTTAATCAAAAGGAATTAATTAATACTTATTATAATTCTTATGTATATATACAAAATAGCTTTTATGAAACTTTTGGGTTAGCACCTTTAGAGGCTATGGCGGTGGGTACACCTATTATTGTGAGTGAAAATGTACAAATGAGTTATCTATTGGAAGGATCAGAACTAAAGAATTTTATCGTGAAAAATGAAGAGGAATTGAAAGAAAAAATAATTTTTTTATTAGATAACCCTGATGCATCTATAAAACTAAAAGATGAGGCGAAAAAAATAGCTGCAAATAATACATGGGATAATGTACGTAGCCAATATGAAAAGCTTTGGAGTATCCTTTAAAAATTTATTATTTTAAAAAAGAGGTTGGAGAATTGGATCAAAATATAATGATAAATGTTATTGTTCCAACGCTAGGAACAAGGATAGAAGAAATAAAAAGGTTATTAAATAGTTTGGAAAATCAAAGTTATAAAAAAATAAATGTAATCATTATTTCTCAGGATAATCACAATGTTGTTGAGAATATACTAAGTGAATATGAATTGAAATTAAAGCATATTAAGTTAGAGAAAAAGGGCTTATCTTATGCAAGAAATCAAGGATTGAAATTTGTAAGAGGTGGCATTATAACCTTTTCTGATGATGATTGTTGGTATCCTGAAAATGCATTTGAACAGGTTATAAAAGAATTTAAGAATAATGATGTTTCAGCCTTGAGTTTTCAAATTTATGATCCTCAAGTTCAAAAGTTTTATAAAGAATATCCAATAGATCCTATAAAGATTTTAAATTTGCGTGGAGTTTTAAAAATTTCATCCATAGAGTTTTTTATTAATCTAAATGAGGTTGATCGAGAAGATTTAATATTTGATGAGCGATTTGGATTAGGGGCAAACTATCCATCGGGAGAAGAAAATATATTATTAGTAGATTTGTTAAAAAAGAAATATAAGATATCTTATATAAATAAAATTATTGTTTTTCATAAGAAAAAAGATCAAGGAAATAAGGTAATAAATTCAAAGACTTTTATTGGAAAAGGACCCTTATTTAAAAGAATGAAAGGTACTGTTCCTAGTATAGGCATGTTGACCATTTTTCTTATAAAGAAATTTAATTCGATTGAAAGACCAATATATTCATTTGGAAAAAGTCTGTCTGAATTAATGACTTTTAAGCGTTAATATTAATATAGATTTTAAAGGAGTATTATAATAATGGAAGTAACTTCAAATCGAAGTTTAACAAAAGAACAACCACTAATTTCAATTGTTACCCCATCATATAATGCAAGTTCTTTTATTAAAGAAACAATTCAGTCTGTTCAATCACAAACATATAAAAATTGGGAAATGATTATTATAGATGATGTTTCAAAAGATAATACTTGTGAATTAATAAAAGAAGAGATTAAGAGAGATAATCGTATCCGATTAATTGAATTGCAGGAGAATTGTGGAGCGGCGGTTGCAAGGAACACAGGCATCAATAACGCAAAAGGGAAGTATGTAGCTTTTTTAGATAGTGATGATCTATGGCTACCCGAGAAGTTAGAAAAACAATTGGATTTTATGCAGAATAATGATATAGCTTTTTCATTTACAGGTTATCAAATTATGAATCAAGACGGTACTCTTACTGATAAAGTTGTACATGTACCCGAAAAAATTAATTATAATGGGTTATTAAAAAATACAATAATCGGCTGTTTAACGGTTATGTTGGATATCGACAAGTTAGGGAAGGTACAAATGCCTAACATTAGGACTCGCCAAGATACTGCAACATGGTTGAAAATATTAAGAAAAGGCCATTATGCCTATGGTTTAGATGAGGTTTTATCTAAGTATAGAAAAGTTGAAAACTCTATTTCTAGTAAAAAGTTCAAAATGGCTAAAATGAATTGGAAATTATATAGAGAAATTGAAGGGTTAAGTGTCCCGAAATCTGCATGGTGCTTTATAAATTATGCCTTAAATGGAGTTGTAAAACATTTTGTTAAATAAGCTTTAAAAGCCTTTTTTCAAAGGGCTTTTTTTATTGTTCATAATTGAGGAGGATAAAAATGAATATTGCTATTTTTGGTACAGGTTATGTAGGACTAGTAACGGGGGTTTGTTTATCAGATATTGGGCACCGCGTGACTTGTATTGATATTGATGAAAATAAAGTTGCAAGAATGAAGGCAGGAATTTCACCAATATATGAACCTGGTTTAGATGAATTAATGAGTAAAAATATTAAACAAAATAGATTGTTATTTACAACGAATTGTCAACAAGGGATTGACGAAGCAGATGTTATTTATATAGCAGTAGGTACACCACAGCGAGCAGATGGTTCAGCAAATTTAAAATATATCGAGCAAGTTGCTCTGGATATTGCTAATAATCTAAAAAAAGATTCGATTGTAGTAATTAAAAGTACAGTTCCAGTTGGCACAAATGATTATGTTAAAAATTTAATTCAGCAAAATTTAAAAGCAGATGTAAAAATTAGCATGGTATCGAATCCGGAGTTTTTAAGAGAAGGTTCTGCAATTCACGATAGTTTCTATGGAGATCGTATAGTTATTGGGGCTGATGATGTCAAAACTGCCGATGTTATGGAAGAAGTGAATAAACCTTTTAATGTTCCTGTTTTTAAAACAACAATTAGAAGTTCAGAGATGATTAAATATGCAGCAAATGCTTTCTTAGCTACAAAAATTAGTTTTATTAATGAAATTGCTAATATTTGTGAAAAGTTAGGTGCAGATGTAGAGCATGTAGCTAATGGTATGGGATTAGACAAAAGAATTGGTACACAATTTTTAAAAGCGGGTATTGGATATGGTGGTTCTTGTTTCCCAAAAGATACACATGCTTTAATACAAATTGCTGGTAATGTAGAGCATGATTTTGATCTGTTAAAATCAGTTATTACAGTAAATAATAATCAGCAGGCATCACTCGTTGAAAAGATAAAAAATGTATTAGGTGATATAGAAGGAAAACAAGTAGCTATGCTTGGTTTAGCTTTTAAACCAAATACTGATGATATGAGAGAAGCAGCATCTATTGTTATTGCAAATGATTTAGTGAAAAGGGGTGCAAATGTCGTAGCTTATGATCCAATTGCTACTGAAAATGCAAAGAAAATATTACCTAATGAAGTTCAATATGTATCTTCTGTTGAAGGAGCAGTTAAAGATGCAGATGTAACACTTATTGTAACTGAATGGGATGATATAAAGGAATTCCCTATTGAACAGTACATCAAATTAATGAAACAACCTATTATTTTTGATGGGCGTAATTGCCATGGCTTAGAATACGTGAAGAAATTTAATGTAGACTACTATTCAGTGGGAAGACCAGCTGTAGTTCGTGAAAAAGTTTCTTTATAATTATAAAATTAAATTACAGGAATGAGAATCTGTAAGAATAATTGTTTTATTAACCTAGCTATTTTAAATTATATAGCTAGGTTAATTTTTATATGCTTATTATAAGGATATGTAGTAACTGGAGGTTTGGGATTATGGCAGTACTTGTAACAGGTGGAGCAGGATATATTGGTAGTCATACATGTGTTGAATTATTAAATAACGGTTATGAAGTTATAGTAGTAGATAATCTTTCAAATAGCTCAGTAGAGTCAATCAATCGAGTGAAAGAGTTAACAGGAAAACAATTTAAGTTTTATAAAGAAGACCTTGTAAATTACGAGGCATTGAATAAAATTTTTGAGGAAAATACAATTGAAGCTGTTATTCACTTTGCAGGTTTGAAAGCTGTAGGAGAATCGGTAGCAAAGCCATTAACGTATTATCATAATAATATTATTAGCACATTAGTGTTATGTGAAGTGATGCAAAAGCGTAATGTGAAGAAGATGATTTTTAGTTCATCTGCAACGGTATATGGTATTCCAGAAACATCGCCAATTACGGAAGAGTTTCCATTAAGTGCGACAAATCCATATGGTCAAACGAAATTGATGATTGAACAAATTATGCGTGATGTGGCATTTGCGGATACAGAATGGAGCATCGCGCTACTTCGCTATTTCAACCCATTTGGTGCACATGAAAGTGGGCGTATTGGAGAAGATCCAAATGGAATTCCAAATAACTTAATGCCATATGTAACACAAGTGGCAGTAGGTAAGCTAAAAGAATTAAGTGTATTTGGAAACGACTATCCAACGAAAGATGGAACAGGTATCCGTGATTACATACATGTTGTAGACTTAGCAAATGGTCATGTAAAGGCGCTTAAAAAGGTACTTGGCACTACTGGGATAGATGCATACAATCTCGGTACAGGTACTGGTTATAGTGTGTTGGAAATGGTTGAAGCATTCGAAAAAGTTTCGGGCAAGAAAGTTCCTTATAAAATTACGGAGCGTCGTCCAGGTGATGTGGCAGTATGCTTTGCTGATGCATCAAAAGCAAAACTTGAACTAGGATGGGAAGCAAAACGTGGATTAGAAGATATGTGTGCAGATTCTTGGAGATGGCAATCTGAAAATAAAGATGGATATCAAAGGGTTATTAACTCGATGGTTCGTTAAGGAGTGCTAAAAACTTCATACAGCTATCAATATAGTTTGGCTTAAAAATCTAATTACATGTATAATGTTGTTTGACATCATAATAATTTGATAGTAGTGCCTGAAGAAAGAAGGTTAAAACTATGAAAAAGAAAATCCTATTATGGATACTAGGGATTATAGGAGTAATGATTATAGGCGGTGGAGTATATGCCTATAATGTATATTCAAAAGTCTCAAAAACATTAGAAGAAGTTCATAAACCATTAAAGCGTGATGAAGGTAATAAACAAGAAGAAAAAATTAATAAATCTGAACCAGTATCTATCTTATTACTAGGAGCCGATGAACGCGGTGAAGATAAAGGCCGCTCAGATTCTTTAATGGTCATCACATTAAACCCTAAAAATAATTCAATGAAAACAGTAAGTATTCCTCGTGATACGTATACAGAAATCGTTGGAAAGGGAAAAAGTGATAAAATCAACCATGCGTATGCATTTGGTGGCGTAGACATGTCTGTCGCGACTGTAGAAAAGTTCTTAAATGTACCTATTAACTATTATATTGAAGTGAATATGGAAGGATTTAAGGATATTGTCGATGCAGTAGGCGGTGTAGATGTTAATAATGATTTAGAGTTTTCTCTAGAAGGAAAGCACTTCCAAAAGGGAAATATCCACTTAACAGGTGACCAAGCTCTAGCATACACACGTATGCGTAAGGAAGATCCTCGCGGTGATTTCGGACGTCAAATGCGTCAACGCCAAGTAATGCAGGCTGTTATTAAGAAGGGTGCAAGCTTCTCTTCTTTATCAAGCTATGGTGATGTGTTAACAGCAATTCAAAAGAATGTGAAGACAAACTTAACGCAAGATCAAATGTTTGATATGCAAAAGAATTATAAAGATTGCTTGAAAAATAGTGAAGATATCCAAATCTCAGGTGACGGCCACAAAGCCGCTGATGGTATTTGGTACTACTATGTTCCAGATGCAGCGAAACAAGATTTAACGAATAAGCTAAGAGCACATCTTGAAGTGACTAAATAATATGTAATAACCCAACTCCTTTGGTAGGAGTTGGGTTTATTTTTGCGTGGATTTATATTAGTATTATATATTGTGAGATTAATAGATGAGGTGAATCGATGAATAAGAAAGCAGTACTTGTCCTAGTTATTTTTGTATTGTTTGTCGCTTCGGTTGTGAGCGGTAAATTATACTGGAATAAGAAAGTTGCGCATGCGACAGGGCAGACGAGTGAAGTAACGAAAACGAAGTCTGAAGTGAAAGATAGCGGAGCGAAGAAAACAGAGAAAAAACAAGATGCGAAGTCATCTTTTAATGAAGCATATGCGAAGAATTTACCCGATGAAGTGAAAGAGAAGGTAAAGAAAGCTGCTGAGGATAAGAAGGCAGTAAATCTTGTTATTGTTGGTGATGAAGCTTCTTCATCTGAAAAAAGTGCTTGGGCAGCTAAGTTAACGGCTAATTTAGAGACTGCTTACGGTAAAGGTTTATGGAATGTGACGGTAAAGGAATATAAGGGCGAAAGCACAGAAGAGTTAATCGCAAATAAGCGTGATAAAGAGATTGCGAAAGATAATCCAGATGTGATTTTATTCGAACCACCATTCATTACTGACAATGGTAAAACTGGTAATGGAAACTCTGTTGCGAGCACACAGAAATTTGTTCAAGCACTTTCTACTAGTGCAAAGGGTGCTACGATTATGATTCAACCACCAAACCCAGTGTATGGTGCGAAGAATTATCCGAAGGCGATTGAGGCGTTAAAGCAATTTGCGACGCAAAATGGTTATACATATGTGGATCATTGGGGAGCATGGCCTGATGCATCAACGAAAGCTATCCTGCCATATCTAACAGAAGAATTCGGTTTCCCAAGTGCTAAAGGTCACGAAGTTTGGGCACAATA
>Ga0209025_1002907_pt1 | contig 17097 bp, 16 predicted proteins | sample AraplaMF_Col_mLB_FD_184256 | JGI IMG/M metagenome (GOLD analysis project Ga0209025, IMG submission 184256) | Arabidopsis root microbial communities from the University of North Carolina, USA - plate scrape MF_Col_mLB (SPAdes) (version 2) | ecosystem: Host-associated > Plants > Roots > Endosphere... | reverse complement strand
CTCTTCTTATTTTAAGTCACTTTTACTTAGGCAAGAAGACAACCTTTTTAACAGCGTACTTTGTAGCTGTATCATCGTTAGCGATGAACATTATCCCTGTACACCAAGTTTCAGACGATATTTTACTGTCCTCTGTATTCGGCGGTGTAATCTGCGGAGCAGCCTCAGGAATCATATTCCGATTTGCTTCTTCAACAGGTGGATTTGATGTTGTTGGATTAATTGTAGCGAAATATCGCGATGTTTCAATTGGAGCAATCATCTTCGGATTCAACTTAATCTTACTTGTTGTAGCAGGATTCATTTTCGGATGGGATATTACACTGTATACGTTAATCAGTCGATTTGTAGTCAGCAAAGTTATCGATGCTGTACATACAAAACACATTAAATTAACGATAATGACAATTACTGAAAAAGGCGAGGAAATAAAAAGCGCCCTACTACATCACGGCATACGTGGCGTGACAATGGTAGATGCTGTCGGCGGCTATACAAACCATAAGAAAAAAATGATTTACACTGTCGTGACTCGCTATGAGTTAGGCGAAATGAAACGTATTATCCGTCAAGTGGATAACAGAGCATTCATGAACATTACTGAAACAGTTGAAATTGTCGGCCGTTTCAAACGCATATAAAAAAGGGTACTACATTAAAGGCACAACATATTAGTCATATATAATATGTTGTGCCTTTTGTTATTCAACTAACGCACCCTTTAGCATAATAAAATCACGAAGTTTATTACTACAAATCGGAGGATAGCATTCCATATATAAAACTATCTGTCCACTCATTTTTATTCCAAAAATCTTGTATGAAATGGGCTTCCTTTCTCATGCCTATTCGTTCACACAATTTTTGTGAAGCTATATTACGCGCATCAAGATTAGCTTGTATACGATGTACATTACATTCATTAAATAATTTAAATACCAAACTACTTACTGCTTCAGTTGCCAAACCTCTCCCAGCTACTTCATTTGAAAAACTATAACCAATCTCAACAGTATCTTTCATATTTGTGTACCATACGGATAAATCACCAACTACTTTAGTCTTGTATATAACTGCCAAACTTAATATTGATTCTTTAGTAAGTACATTGTTTGTTAGCTTCTTATTAAATCTCTCCTGCATATCTTCATGAGTCCACTTATTATGTAATAGGAACTTACATGTATCATCATTATTATAGATAGCAAATACATCCTGTAAATCAGTACTCTTAAAAGGTCTAATTATTAATCTTTCTGTTGTGATCTCCAAGTTATCTCTCCTCCCTTACATTCATGCTACAAAACATGTTTATAGTATTAAATCCCCTTCTTCTATTTCATCACAATAAATTAAAATCCTTCTTCCACTAAACTGCACCGTTAATGGGAATTCCTTGCCCTTTTTATTTTTTACACTTATTACAAAATCAGATAATTCTATTATTGTGACTCTAAATGTGTTATAATGAAAGCAGACTCACAAAAAAAGAGTATATAGACTTGGAAGTTTCTCTTATTTTACAAGCAAAAAGAAACGAGCAGTCGGGTATATTTCAGACACCATACACGTAACGGTTTAAACAACCGATCATCTTAGTTACTCTTCAATGATCTTTTTATAAAAAGATACGTACAATTAAAACTCACTTCAATATACTATACCTACCTTTTTGACTTCCAAATCATCTTATTACATAAGGAGATGAACATATGAATCAATATATACGATATACAATAGCTGTCCTGTTTGCTATTATCGGCGGAACAATCTGCTTCTGGACAAACACTCAGCTTGGAGAGAATATCATTTTTAATGGAATCGAAACACTTGTAAGCGCTTCAATTTTAGGCGGATACATTTTCTTCCTCTTCAATCCAGAAGAAAATGCGCAAAAAACAATGCTACTAACAATGATTGGAATCGTTGGCGGATGTATTTCCTACTCAATGACTAACTATACATTACCACTTCAATTAAGCTCAGCTTTCTTCCACGGTCTATGGACTTGGTTCATTGCATTCTGCCTAGCAGACGTATTCAACCTATTACAAGACAATGAAGAAGAAAACGGTCGCCAAATTGAAAGTAACTCGTAAGCTGGAAGATATTCTTCCAGCTTTTTTAGATTGGTTTGCATACCCCAGCTAGTATTCGTCGGAATATATCAACGATTTTTTTATTATATCGACGATTCGACACAACATATCGACATTCAAAGCTGACAACATACCCCACCACCACAATAAAAAGAAGCTACCTTCACGGCAACTTCTTTTCCATATACCCCATCCGGTACTTACCAGAATATATCAACGATTCTCCAAATATATCGGCGATTTCTCCACTTATATCAACGATTTTTTCATTATATCGACGATTCGACATAGGATATCGACTTACCAACACCCTTCGACACTCAAACCGTACAACATACCCTATCCCCCAAGCAATTTACTGCCGAACTCTACGATTAAAAAGATAACTAATAGGATCGCGAGTATCTTTAATGCTACATATGCTACTTTAAAAACAGCATAAATGAGCAGGACTATTAAAATAATCGTTAAAATTTCCATCTAGAATTCCTCCAAGCTTTGCTCTTCTTATCTTATTTTACTCGCCTCAGACTTTTTATGGAACGGCATAAAACGACATAAAAAAGAGAGGATACCTTACCCATCGTAAGATACCCTCTCTTTCAGCTGCTCAAACCATTCTCTCTCTAATTGTAAATATCCCAGTTCATTCTTTTCAGCACTCTTCAATTCTTTATCGGCTTTCTTCATATACATACGTGAAGCTTCTAGATCATTCTCTGCATATGTAACAATTGCTTGTGTACGATAGTACCCATGTAAATCCACCTTTGTAATGACCTTCCCATGTTTCTTCACTTCTTCCAAAGAAAGACTGTCCATCTCATAAAGAGCCTTATATAAAAGATACCAACTATGAAAACTACTAACGAAATATTTATTTTCTTTCGTTACAGGGAGTTTCACAATTTGTTCTACATACGGTATCGCTTTTTCCATTCCTTCTCGATCAGCACGGGCTAAAAAGACAAGCATAAGTCCACTCATTATATCTCTTATACTTTTATTCTCTTTTAATTTTTCCACACTAAGTTCTACTAATCTCTCGTCCCAATCTTTCGGCCTCTTACAACTAAATAACTCACTCGATACTTGAATGTTATATAAATGCTGCTTCGCCTTTTCATCACCTTTAATTAAAATGAGGAATTGCATACCATCACTCAAAAACGTTCCTTTTATCGGTACGATTGTAGCTGCAAAAATTGTAAAGTGTAACACAGTGAAATATAAAAGATATTGATAATAACTCACCATGTATATGTAACCTGAAGTAACACCAAATAGTAAACTTGTAATCGGTCCACCTAAAGTCATCCATGCCCATTTTTTTGAAAGGTTCGGTGTCTCTATAGAGGGTGGCACTAACATTACGACGCCTCCAAAGTACATCCACAATTTATTTTCTCGAATGCGTACTTTCCCCTTCTCTTTTTGAAAAGTAATCGGCCCTACTGTCATAAATTTAAAATTCAAACCACCTATTAAACCAAATACTACATGTCCTAGCTCATGAATAGCTAGCACTAATAAAAAAATTCCAAATAATATCCATATATCCAACATTACTTCTAATTTCTCAGTTCGAATTACTACGTATAAAATGGACAGAACTAATGCCGCCGTCATAGAACCAGCTGGCCTTCTTAAAATATCCACCTTTTTCTCCCCTTAATAAATCATTTTTCTCTGCATTTCGTACATGAATTTTCCGATATGTAATATCCAAATAAACGAGATTAAACCAAGCAACACGAAATTGATATCACTAACTGCTGTATATATAACGGCAGCCCACCACACATATGCCAATACTTTATTCGTAAATTCATACGCTTTATACCCAGCTTCATGCACAATATGCTTTAATCCTTCATCTGCGTTTTTCTTCCACATCTCCATCGATTCCATATACGTTACACCTTGTTCAGGGTAAAGCTTGTTATAACGATTCCTCGCCATGATCCCAATGATCACTATAATAATCGTAAAAGCAGTAGCAGCTACCATGTTCCAAATTGCGAAGGAAACATTTGCATCATGCATGAATGCACGTCTACATGTAATAACTGCATATACAAACCAGGCCTGCGTAACTATATCACCTATACGTAAATACATAATTACAATCCCTAATTTTCTACCTTGTACACTCTCTTCTTCATCACGTGCCTCCGCTAGCATACGTGTATTCTTCCAAGTGTAATACATCATTATCATTCCAAAAAGAGTACATACACCTATTAATATATTGGGTGATAATTTTCTCGGTTCATCCGAGAGTAAATCTAAAGCTATATAAGATGCAAAAAAGCCACCTACCATACTTAATATGAGTTTGCAAAAACTAATAAATTGTTCTCCCAGTTTACTCTTCATCATCCTCTTCCCCCTCCACTAACTCAAATATTTCCTCCACCGATACGTTGAAAATTTTTGCGATTTTTAGCGACAATACAATAGATGGTGCATAATCCCCGCGCTCAATTAAACTAATCGTTTGTCTTGATGATCCAATCGCTTTTCCTAAATCCCCTTGTGATAAACGATGCTTTGCTCGCAATTCCCTCACTCGATTTTGAAGCTTCATGTCTTCCCTCTTTTTCATTTATTTAATTAAAATTGTAAATAATATCCTTATACTTGTCAATTATAATTGTCATTACGACTATGATAATTGACAAAAATAAGGATGTATTATGATGCAAATAACTTATATAATGAATGTGAAATATTAAACAAAGGAGGTTCCATATGAATAAAACATCTACCTTTTCTTACATTCTTACTAAGCTCACAGCAACTTTCTTGTTATTATTACTTATTAGTGCACTTCTCTTAACAACCAGTCAACCAACACTATATAGTTTCTTAACTGGATTACGAGAACTACTATATATTCCCTTTGTTCCTATTCTTGCGGTATATGCAATTTTTTGTTCTATTTGCATCGATAATTTGAGCTTACACACTTACACACGACTGAAGACATTATGCCTTTATATTTTTTGCGGTTATTTATTTTTTCTTCCATTCCTAATATTTAAAGAAGCAAGTCCAATACAGTTCTTGTTTCTCGGATCAATTGGAGCAGTGTGTTCTCTTTTTTTCTACTTATGTACAGTTATAGCAACAAAATTTAAGTGGATACAATATGTCGTGCCAGGCATTATGCTTATTATATTTATCACAATCAACTTTATCGATTTAGAAAAGGTTGAAACATCAAAAGAACAATGGGTCGAAACAAAAACAGATAACTCTTTTGAAGCATCTTTTCAACATTTTAGTGGTGAACATAAAGTCCCCATTGAACTAAAACGAGGAGATATATTAGAATTCACCATTGAATCACGAGCTGAAAATAAGGATGGCTACATGGGAGACGTAAAAATGGCTAGTGAATTTCAAGAGGAAGAAAATTATTTAGCTTCAGTCGGCCCGAATACGTATCATTTCGCCGCAATTAAGACCGGAACTTATTACATTATAGTTAGCGGAAACCAATTAAAAGGAAAATTAAAAATAAACTGGAACATAAAATAAAAAAGGCAGTGCGTCTGCACTGCCTTTCAAAATTTTGACATAGAATGGATTTCATATTAACTTGCGTTTTGTAAAAATACTCGTTTTAACTGTTTGCGGAAACGAACTCCTAACGTAATTGCTACAATTACAATTACTCCAAAAATGATTTTACCGATGTGACCTTCTAGCGCTCCAAAAATATCATGTAAGTTTCCACCTAACCAGTAACCACCGATTAAGAAGAATGATACCCAAAATAGAGCGCCTGAGTAGATTGTAATCGCAAAGCGGCGGAATGGTAAGTTAATAATTCCTGCAAAATATCCTGTAAAATGGCGTACACCAGGAATAAAGAAACCGATAAAAATCAGGAAGTATCCATACTTATCAAACCACATTCTTGTTAAGTCGATTTTTCTTTGTGTTAAAAATACGTATTTCCCATACTTTTGAACAAAGGGCATACCTAATTTATTTCCTAAAAAGTATTGAATCGTCATTCCTACACTTGTCCCAATAAAGGATAGGATAATTAAAATCGGTAAACTTAAATCACCCTTATGTGCTAAAAATCCCGCATACGCTAACGTTGGCTCTCCCGGAAACGGAAGTGCAATATATTCTAACAGCAAACCAACAAGTACAACATAGTACCCGTATTGCTGAAATAATTCATGAATCCATTCCATGTCATCTCTCCTTTCAATCACGTGCAACTTCTTACTAATATTGTATAAAAAAATTGTCGAAATAACTATCACAATAGCTTACATTTTTATTACATTTTTGTAAGGCTCTCACTAAAATTTTCTGTTCATTATTTGTTGCTATCCATTATCTTTTTAAAATGAGCTAACAACTATATATCACACAAAACAAGGGGATAAATATGCAATTTTTATCCAGTTTTTAACACTTTATAATCACCTTATTTTGTTCTCAATAAAAAACCACCACAAACTCATGCTAACTTCATATTAGCTTCATATACGTATTGTAAGATTATATCGGAATTTGTTGAAAAATTTAAATACTATATTACCTAAACATTAAATTGAATAAATATAAGTCGCTGTTTAAACATGAAAAAAAGGGAGAATAGGAATGGAAGCTTATAAAATGCATGACTTTATTAATACGAATGTTGAATCTCACCAAAATGAAACCGTTTTTAATTTACACATATGTGAAACAAACGAGTTTGACGTAAGTTTAACAAAGTCTACAACACTGTCTTTTATCGTTTCAAAAAAGAACATTAAGATTGTTACGAAAAAATGGATTAATTCAAATCAAGAAAGCATGATTGGCAAAAGCTACATCATTCCAACGAAAGCTTTTCACTACTTCTTACCAATTATTTCTGAAACTGAAGATGAATTAAATATTCAAGTTCAAAGTTTTGGACTACATGGTGAACTTTTACTAAATGAAAGATTACTTATTGATAAAAACAACAAACACAATAACAAAATTACTACCTTCTTTGAAACATTAGATGAGAATGTAAATAAAGTATTACGAGGATTGCAAATTCATTGTATGTAAGACTACTACAATATTAAAAAGGAGAATATAATGAAAAAGCTATTATTAAGTGCACTATTATCATTAGGATTTTTAACTATTCCATTCACAAATGCTGAGGCAGCTACAACGAAAGACCAACTGATTGTAAACACGCAGTTAAATAAAATGGATTATTATCAAAACGGAAAATTCATAAGAAGTTTTACTGTCGCTACTGGAAAAGCAGCTACTCCTACACCTAAAGGTACTTTTCAAATCGTAAATAAAATTAAAAATCGTCCTTATTACACAGGCAAAATTAAAGGCGGCGATCCACGCAATCCACTTGGTGACCGTTGGCTCGGACTAAACATGGCTGGAACTTACGGAACAACTTATGCGATTCATGGTACGAACAATAACCAGGCAATTGGTAAGTGGACAACACTAGGTTGTATTCGTATGTATAACAATGATATACACTGGTTATTTGAGCGTATTCCCCAGCAGGCTACTGTCACTGTAAAATAACCTAACAACACGATTTACGTGTAGCCAAGAATTTTATGTCTTGGCTTATTTTATTTCTTTATTTACAGTAGCAAAACAACTGTATTTACATATATAATGGGAATAGATTGTGTCAAATAACATTAAAACATTGATAAACATGGATATTAAAATTATACAGTTATAATATTTTATAAATTTTACAATACATACTATAATAGAACTACTGTAATTCTGAAATATTCAGTTTCGCTAAACAACTCCCCTTGCTACTTTTATGATTATTTTATAGCGGGGGCTTATTATATGTATAAACAATCTGAGTCATTCAAAAATGATGAATTCGAATATTGCAGTGAAAAGCGTTATTTAGGAGGTGTTACTATGACGCATATACTGGTGATTGAAGACAACCCAGATATACAAGAGCTAATTCGTGAATTTCTAATGGCTCAAAACTTTACCGTTGATGTCGTTGGCGCTGGAACAGAAGGTATACTTCTTTTCCAAAAAAATTCATACGATCTTGTCCTCCTTGATGTGATGTTACCAGATATAGATGGCTATAGTATTTGTAAAATTATGCGAGGACAATCTGATGTACCGATCATTATGTTAACAGGCTTACATAATGAGGAAAGTGAAATTAAAGGATTTGAATTAGGTATTGATGACTATATTACGAAACCGTTCCATTACACCGTATTTATTAAACGTGTAGAAGCTGTATTAAGAAGAGCAGCAACGAAGGAAGCAGAAGCTGCAACTATACTACAATTCCATGAATTGATGTTAAATTCTACAGCATATGCCGCTTATGTTCATGGTAATCAAATTGAATTGACAACAAAAGAATTTGAAATTATTTATACTTTACTGCAAAATCGGGGAAAAGTATTATCAAGAAGTGATTTGTTGAATAAGGTATGGGGCTATGAACATTATGGTGATGTAAGAGTTATAGATACACATATTAAGAACTTACGAAAAAAATTAGGAATTCCTTATATTAAAACGGTGAAAGGCATTGGCTACAAAATCGAATCGTAGCACAGACAACATCACCAAAAATATTTTCATCAAAACCTTATTATTTTGTATTCTTTTATCTCTTTGTCTTTATCAAATGATTTACTTCCTAGCTTCAAACTATGATAAAGAACGTTTTGCAAAAGAAAATGGAGCGCAATCTACAGAACAAGCGGATTCAAATAAACAAAACGACCAAAGTAAAACGAATCAAAATAAAGCTGTATCACAGGGAGACATTTTTAATTTCCAATCTTCGGTTATAGATTATAAATCACTCTCTACAGCTATCAATCACCTTTTGCAGCCTAGCCAAACTGCAAAAGCAAAAGAACATACACAAAATATCACGGGGAAAGATAGCACTTCTGCTCCACTTACAGAAATGGAAAAGCAAGTCGCTACTAATAATGATGCCTTACATAAACAAAATGCAGCAAGTAAAACAAATGATGCACAAGATAATCCAAAATTAACAGATGTACTGCAGCAATTAGCTCCACATATCGGCGCGACAATGCTTGCATTATCTCTGCTCGGATCTTTAATTTATGCAAAACTAATTGCTAAACCTTTTCAATATATGAGTGATGCTTTAAAAGACATTATGAATCTTGATTTCTCAGATAAAAAACTACTTAACAAAAATACAGATCAAACAGATTTTAATTTACAAGTAGCTGCTTCACAGGTCCCAAATATAGTGAAGAATTTACATGCGAGCAATCAAGATTTAAAAAATGAACTCAAAAAGGAACAACAATTAGAACAATCTCGTAAAGAATTTATGTCTATGGTTTCCCATGAATTAAAAACACCAATCGCAGCCGTTATGGGGCAACTAGATGGCATGATTCACGGAATTGGAGCTTATAAAGATAGAGATAAATATTTAAAACGTTCCTATGAAATGATGCAAGACATTAACATATTAACGGAAAAAATGTCGGAATTATCCAAAATACAAAACCCTCAATTTAAACCTGATTTAAAAGTTATCTCATTGACTAATATTATTGAGGATGTTATGAAGAAAGTAGATTATTTCGTATCTGTAAAGCAATTAAATGTTCAATCTAACATTAAACAAGATGTACAAGTTTTAGCTGATCCTAAATTTATTCAAACTGCCATTTTTAATATTATTTCAAATGCAATTCATTATACAATTGACCATCAGCATGTCTATATAAAGCTTTATGAAAAACCAAACGGTTACGCATTAGAAGTATTGAATACAGGTTCACAAATAGATGAGGATAAACTTGCCCATTTATTTGAACCATTCTATCGCGCAAATCCTGACAAACATGGCTTAGTACAAGGTAGTGGTCTTGGGTTATATATTGTAAAACAAATACTAGATAAACATCAATTTCCTTATGGTATACAAAACACACCTCAAGGTGTAAAATGTTCTATTGTATTCCCAAAAGCAATGTAAAACCTACTACAATTTCATACCCCAAATTCATACTTGGTATGAGTGGCGGAATTTTGTAGAGTATATGACTCTGTTTCGTTCGCCCGTTATCCTTATTTGGATAGCGGGCGTTTTTTATTATGTAAAAGGAGGATTTTCATGGAGAAATTTAAGTACTCATTACTCGTTTTATTCGGAGCTTGTAGCTACGGCATACTTTCAACTATTTTCAAACTCGGATTCATTGATGGATTTTCAGCACATGAACTATTAGGGGGACAATATGTCTTCGGATGGATCGGGCTTCTTCTGCTCGTTCTTTTCGCTTCACGTCATAAAGTAACAAAAAAGCAATTCTTTTCCTTACTAACAGTCGGCACAACGATGAGTATGACTGGTATCTTCTACGCTATCTCTGTAGAAGAACTACCAGCATCTATCGCTGTCGTCCTACTTTTCCAGTTCACATGGATTGGTGTAGTCATTGAAGCAATTGCAAACCGAACATTTCCAAGCCGTGAGAAAATTATATCTATCATTATTTTATTTACTGGTACATTGTTTGCAGGCGGTGTCTTTGAAGGTCTCGGACAAAGCTTTTCCACAAAAGGTATTATCTTTGGTCTGTTAGCCGCTGTCTCTTTTTCATTCTATGTGTTTGCAAGTGGGCGTGTGGCTACAGAAGTAGCGCCTTATACGAAAAGCTTCCTTATGACAACAAGCGCTACTCTTATCGTATGCCTATTCTTCCCGCCCAACTTCTTAACAGACGGTTCCTTGCAAGCTGGTCTTTGGAAATACGCTTTCTTCCTCGGATTGTTTGGCGTTGTCGTACCTGTCATTTGTTTTTCAATTGGCGTACCGAAAGTTGGAACAGGACTTAGTACAATACTAGGAGCAGCTGAATTACCAACGGCCATTATCGCTTCTATTACACTTGTACATGAAGTCGTAACCTTCATGCAGTGGATTGGGATACTCTTTATACTCCTTGGAATTTTTACTCCTCAGCTCCTTGCAGCTAGGAAAGCAAAGAAACATAGTAGCGTGCATAGTGCGTAACAAAAGACCTTTCATTTATTTGAAAGGTCTTTTTCTCTATCTCACTTTACTGCTCCATACAGCTTTTCTATCTCATGCTCAATTTGTTTTACATCAATTCGTTCAAATAGCGGCTGCACACTATCAATTCTATTCGGCAACGTATGTTGAGGCTCCCAATTTCGGTTCACAATCGATAATGTGTTTCTAACTCTCTCACTTGAAAATGGTAAAAACGGTTCAAGGAGATTTGCAAAATTAGCGATAAGATACACACAGTTATAAATCGTCTCTTCGCATGAAACTGGATCATCTTCTCTTTGTTTCCAAGGCTGCCTCTCATCAAAGTATTTATTTGCAAAACGTACTGCATCAAATATTGTTTCTAGCGCCACCTTAAAAGTAGTCTGCTCAATCGCTTCTCCTACACCTTTATATAATCCTTCTACTTTATCTTTCAGTTCTCCATCAATACTTCCCTTCGGCACAATACCACCATAATACTTTTCAATAAACTTTAATATCCGGTTCACAAAGTTCCCGTATGCACCTAGCAATTCACTATTATGACTATAAATGAATTCACGCCACGAAAAATCAGTATCACGATTTTCTGGTGCGTTTACTGTTAAAAAGTAACGAATAGAATCTGGATTGTAGCGTTCTAATATGTCAGGCACCCATACTGCCCAGTTTTTACTTGTAGATAACTTTCTTTTTTCAACTGTTAAATATTCATTCGAAACGATATGACGAGGAATTGCTCCCTCTCCTATTCCAAGCAATACCGCTGGCCAAATGATGGAATGAAACGGAATATTATCCTTTCCATGTACATAATATGTTTTCGCTTCTTTATCCCAAAACTCTTGATCATCTTTCCCTGTTTCTTCAGCCCAATGTTTACTCGCTGAATAATATCCTGTCACTGCTTCAATCCATACGTAAATTTTCTTATCTTCATACCCTTCTACTGGAATTGGTACCCCGATTGGTAAATCACGTGATACGGCCCTATCTAGTAATCCTTCCTTTACATATCTCTCTGTTAGTTGAATCGCATTGTCGCGCCATGATTCTTTTTGTTTTGCGATTTCTACCGCCCTTTTAATTTGCTCCTGAAATGTATGCAATGCGAAATAGAAATGCTCTGTTTCCTGTACAGATGGCGTGCTACCACATAACTTACATTTCTTTTCTAACAAATCGAGTGGATCTAAAATAGCTGAACACGCATCGCATTGGTCTCCTCTTGCTGCTTCATGACAATGTGGACAAAGGCCTTCTACGTAACGATCAGGTAAAAACTGCGTACACGTTTCACAATACGCTTGTTCCACTGTTTTTTTATAAATATAGCCTTCTTCCAATAAACGTAAAAAGACATTTTGAACCGTTTCATGATGGTGCTGACTATCTGTACGTGTATAGCAATCATAAGTAAAACCAAGGCTACGAAAACATCGCTGGAACTCTTCATGATACTTATCAGCAATTTCCTTCGCCGTCACACCTTCTTGTTTTGCCCGAATCGCAATTGGTGTTCCATTACAATCACTTCCCGAAACATACAACACATTCTCACCTTTTGCTCGGTAATAACGTGCTAAAATATCTCCCGGTAACAAACTCGCAATATGGCCCAGGTGTAACGAACCATTTGCATATGGCCAAGCGCCTCCAATAAAAATACTCATCTTACATTCCTCCTTTTAAATATAAAAAGCCCCGCCCCTATCTTAAAAAAGATAAGGGCGGGGCTGTATAAACAGTCGCGGTACCACCTTATTTCGCCAATTACTCACATAATTAGCCTTAACAAGTACGGAGCTATATGCTCTTATACTGTGGTTTTGATAACGAGTACCAACTCTCGTCGCCGCCTACTATTATCATTTGATAAGTTCAGGACGAAGCTCAAAGGCCATTGTTCAAATGAATATTCTTGCTTCTTCTCAGCTACCGAAGCTCTCTGGACAGAATGATTTCATTCTACTTTTCCTTTTCAACGCTTTTATATATAACACGTATTTTACGACTTAATCACAGAAAAATCAAACTTTTATTCAAAAAGAAAAGGAAATCCCATCCTCTCATAGAATACCTATACGTTCACGAAAGGAATGATACGATTGAATCAAAAACAACTAAGCGCACGTAATGAAAAAAGCTGGAATGCAGCTGCGTATGAAGCTTGGACGAATCGCCACGGGGCACCAGCCGATTATGCGAAAAAGCTCATGGCAGATCCCGTGCGCGAGGTAGATCACTATTTACCTTACATACAATCTCCAAAAGGAAAACGTATTATTAATTTACTCGGGTCAAAAGGAAATAAAGCCGTTGCTCTCGCTCTTTTAGGAGCCAACGTAACTGTTGTTGATATTTCAGCAAGTAATGCAAAATATGCAAATGAACTTGCGGAAGCTGCAGGTGTCTCTATTCAATATGTCGTTTCTGATGTATTAGATGTAAAGCTCTCCGAATCATTTGATATCGTATTGCTGGAACTTGGTGTACTCCATTACTTTTTAGATTTAAAACCGCTCTTTCAAAAAATTGTTACCTTACTTAAGCGAGATGGAACGCTTATCCTTCGTGACTATCATCCTGTTTACACGAAATTATTAGGAGTAGACCACCCATCATTTCGGGCCAATGGAAATTATTTCGATGAAGAATTAATTGAAGATGATGTTGCTTATAGCATCCTTCTTACAGAATCGCAGAAAGAATCGTTGCCTAAAACAACCATCCGTCGCTGGACGCTAGGAGAAATTATTACAACACTTGCGGAAGAACATTTTAAAATTGAAAAACTAATTGAAGAACACGGGTCTCATCAAAGGTGGGTCTTCCCTTCTACTGCGCAGGAAGGAATTGAAGAACGTGTGCCTGGTCTATATACAATAATTGCGACAGCATGCAAAAAAGGATCCCTTCACGGATAGGATCCTTTTTGCATGCTCACGCATATAAGTTGAGGTTGGAGATTACCATAATTCTGTAGAATAGGACACAAGATATTTCAACATTTCGTCTCTGACTTACGTCGTCAAAAAGGGGTATGACCAACATAACGAAGAGTAATGTCTTTAGTTGATACTGATAATCGTTATCAACTAATTAGAAGTATACATGATGTTTTTTCAAATTACAATAGCATTTCTCATTTTTATTTATGAATTTTTTGATATACAAATGTATACATTTTAAGAACATTTACTCATATGAATCTGTCTTCTTCCATTATCTGCTATAATTTTCATTGAACAGATTAATAACTTCATAATAATGTTTTTATTAATTTCGTTCTTAATATTTATAAATCATAATAAATAGTTTTTAAAGGCAGGGGTAACGATGAAATATGTTAGTATTCGAAAAAAACTACTGTTCACACTCTTAAGCATTTCTTCTTTATTTAGTATTGCTCTTATTGTTATTCTTTCATTCGCCATGAATCAAGCAAATGAAATCGAAACCTTAAAAAATGATGTATCAAAACGAGCAACAATTTTAAAAGAACGTGGCGATTGGTTCCAAGCACAAGTTGCCGGTTTACAAGAATATTTACTGTCACATGATCAAAAAGGATTGGATAAATTCAACCGAGAAGGAAAAAAACTAGCTGATACTAGAGAAAAAGTAACAAATGATAAAAAGCTCCCTGAAGGAATGAAAGAAGCAATTTTAATGGGTGGAAAATGGCGAAGCGTAATAGATAATGAAGTCCTCCCTCTTGCTCGAGAAGGAAAATGGGACGAAGCATCCAAAATCGCTTTAGCTCAAACCGATTATGTAAACGACCTCTTAAGTCGCTTTACTAAATATGCAAATGAAGAAAATGATAAACGTGACGCATTAATTGCTGACGTAGAGTCTTCTTCATCTCTTATTCAATATATTATTTTCTTCTCCCTCATTACATGTACAGTAACGTCCATTTTATTAGCATGGTGGTTCTCTGGTAAACTCGTTAAACCGATACGACAAATTGATGAGAAATTAACAGAATTAGCTTCTCAAGATGGTGATTTAACTGCTAGATTGCACGTAACAAGTAAAGATGAAATTGGTGATATCGCCAATTCCTTTAATCAAATGCTCGCTAACTTACAACGTATCATACAACAAGTACAACAAACATCAACAAGTGTAAAAGAAGCTTCTGAAAATGTGTTTATCGAAACAACTGCTTCTATGGAAAACACAGCAAAAACCGAGGAAACTATGAATGCCCTTGAGCATAATATTCGTTCACAAGTTTCCAGCATCGAAGAAAGTTCAACTGCAATGGATGATATGACAACGAGTGTTCAGCGTATTGCAGAATCTGCCTCTTCTGTTACTAGCCTAGCTGTTACAACTGCTGAAAAAGCAGATAGTGGGAATAAAGTCATTGAGAAATCTATTACACAAATGCATACCATTAACGAAGCTGTTAACGCTACATCACAAGTAGTAGAACGACTCATTACACATACGAATCATATTGATACTGCACTTCAATCCATTTCTAATATTGCGGAACAAACGAATTTACTCGCTTTAAATGCTTCAATTGAAGCAGCACGTGCTGGCGAACATGGAAAAGGATTCGCCGTTGTTGCCGATGAAGTACGAAAACTTGCTGAACAATCTCAGTTAGCAGCAACTGATATTAACCATTTACTTCATCAAATTCAAGCTGACACAAAAATAGCAAATGAAATGATGACGCAAGGTCAGTCAGAAGCTTCTGAAGGAATTACAGTCATTCGTACCGCTGGATCTTCATTCTCAGAAATTGTTAATCACATTAATAAAGTTTCTACACAGATGCAAGAAATGTCTGCAACTGCTGAAGAAATGGCCGCAAGTTCTGAAGAAATGAATGCAGCTTTAAATAACATCGCTTCTATTTCAAATGAAGTTGCCGCCGAAACATCACAAACAGCAACTTCAGCTGGTGACCAAGTAAACAAAATGAGTGTCGTTGCTAAAAAAGCTTCTGAAATGAAAACGACCGTACAAGAACTTGAAGTTCTCGTTTCTCATTTTAAAACAACCGTTTAAAGTGAAACTTTCATCTATACTTCTATGAGCTCCAAATTGTAAAAAAAGAGAGATTTACAATCTCTCTTTCTTTACCTTAAAATATCTCTTTCTATCTCTCATTCCGTCTGCTATAATTCCTAGAGGAAAGAAGAAAGCTTTATTCCAGACGGAGTAAAGCTTTCTTTCAATTTTTTACATTCATTAATTCTAATACTAAGATTTCACAAGGGAGGCTTTTTATCATATGAATTTTATTAGCATTCGAAAAAAACTAATGTTTATGATGGGAACGATTTGCGCTTTATTTGGCATTGCCTTAGCTTTTATTTTATTTTTTACTATTGATCAATCTCGTCAAGCTCAAGCATTACAAAAAGAAATTTCCCCTTTGGCAACAGAATTGAAAGAACGTGGAGATGCTTATCAAGTACAACTTTCTGCTTTAAGAGGTTATTTATTACAACATGATCAAGTCGAATTAGACAAGTTTAATGAGATGAGTAAACGTCTGGAGGATTCAAAAGATAAACTTCTTTCTAATCCAAATGTTTCTCAGTCCATGACAAATACAATGGAATCAGGATCCACTTGGAGAAAATTTATTGAAGAAAAAGTTTTCCCTCTTGCAAAAGAACAAAAGTGGGACGAGGCCCTGCAAGTAGCTTATGCAGAAAATGGTACTGTTTATAAAGTAATTGGTGACTTCACAAATTACAGTAACGAACAAGCTAAGTTACGTGATCAATCTATCAAAAAAATTGATCAATCTTCGCTACAAATTGAATATGTTGTCTTCTTATCACTTGTTATTTGTATTATCGTAGCTATCACTCTTGCATGGTGGTTCTCTGGTAAACTTGTAAAACCAATTCAACAAATTGATAGTAAACTAAAAGAATTATCATCTCAAGAAGGTGA
>Ga0209025_1002906_pt1 | contig 17109 bp, 7 predicted proteins | sample AraplaMF_Col_mLB_FD_184256 | JGI IMG/M metagenome (GOLD analysis project Ga0209025, IMG submission 184256) | Arabidopsis root microbial communities from the University of North Carolina, USA - plate scrape MF_Col_mLB (SPAdes) (version 2) | ecosystem: Host-associated > Plants > Roots > Endosphere ... | reverse complement strand
GCCAATACCTTCTTTTAAGTGAGTCATTGCATCTAAGTGACTTACCCAGTTTTGATCTAGGAAGTGTAAACCAACGTAGCGCAGTGATTGTTGTAAATCCGCATGGTTATTTAATTCTTGTACACGTTCGATATAGCTAGAAATTGTATCTTTTAAAACGATTTGTAAATCCTCAGGCGAATGTACGTCGTTCGCAGATAATAGCGGCAAAGTTTCAGCCGGTAAAATTTCTTTAATAGATGCTGTTAAACTAGTGAAATCCCATTCTTCAGGAAGCATTCCTTCGAAAAGGTGCTGTTTAGCAATTGCATCTACAGAATGTCCAATCATTGGAATAACAAGTTCTATCATATTTGTTTCTTCTTTTAATAAATTGTTGCGCAGTGTATAGATAACATTACGTTGATCATTAATTACATCATCTAATTTTAAATTATATTCACGCATTGAGTAATGACTACCTTCACAAATTAATTGTGTACGGTTAATGAAATCATGGACCTTAGATGTATGAATAAGTCCTGTTTTGTCAGTTTTTAGTGATTTTTCCAACTTTTCTACTTCTTCGTGTGCGAAGCGCTTTAGCATCTCATCCTCTAAAGATAGGAGGAATTGAGAGCTTCCCGGATCACCTTGGCGACCAGCTCGTCCTTTAAGTTGGTTATCAACACGGCGGGATTCATGACGTTCTGTTCCAATTACATGTAATCCACCAAGGGCGTGGACACCCTCACCTAGTAAAATATCAGTACCTCGGCCTGCCATATTTGTAGCGATTGTAATTTGACCTTTTTGTCCAGCAGTTGCGATCAAATCGGCTTCTTGTTCTGCACTCTTCGCGTTTAATAATTGATATTTGATGTTTGCTTCATCTAAGTAACGAGCAACTGTTTCAGATTGCAAGATAGACATCGTCCCAATTAAAATAGGGCGTCCTTGCTTATGGTGTTTTAGAACTTCTTCACGCACAGCTTTATATTTATCATCAGCCGTTACATATACTACATCATTTTTATCTTCACGAAGAACAGGACGGTTCGTTGGAATTGGAAGAACTTCCATATTGTATACACGGTTGAATTCTTTTTCTTCTGTTTTTGCTGTACCTGTCATACCTGATAATGCTGGATACATACGGAAGAAGTTTTGAATTGTAATAGAAGCTTGTGTTTGGTTTTCTTCTGTAATTTCTAAACCTTCTTTTGCTTCTAGTGCTTGATGCAAGCCGTCACTTAAAGAGCGACCATCCATAACACGTCCTGTGAAAATATCTACAAGTAGTATTTTTTCATCATGCACAATATAGTCAACGTCAAGCTGGAAAGCGACATTGGCACGTAATGATTGAATCATATAATGGTATAGAGTTTGATGCTCTAAATCATATAAGTTATCGATATCAAATAAATCTTCTATTTTTGTAATACCGTCTTCTGTAAAACTAGCTGATTTCGATTCTGCATCGTATGTATAGTGAAGGGTATCTTGGAACGATTTAATAACTTTTGCACATAAATAATGCAAATCAGAGCTACTGGATTTCTTCCCAGCAATGATAAGTGGCGTTTTCGCCTCATCAATTAAAACGCTATCAATCTCATCGATAATAGCAAAGTGATAGGGGCGCTGAACTTGATCATTTTGTGAAGCAGCCATATTATCGCGAAGATAATCAAAACCAAACTCTGTTCCAATACCGTATGTAATATCAGCTTCGTATGCAAGTTTCTTTTCAGAAGGATCGATTTGAGGAATATTTAATCCAACTTGTAAACCGAGAAATTCATGGACTTGGCCAATTAACTCTTTATCACGCTTTGCTAAGTAGTCGTTTACCGTAATAACATGAACGCCTTTTCCTTCAAGTGCACGTACATATGTTGGAAGAGACGAAACTAATGTTTTTCCTTCACCAGTTGGCATCTCTGCAATATTACCTTCTAGTAATACTAGTCCACCAATTAACTGTACATCGTAATGGCGTAATCCAAGCACGCGTTTTGCGGCTTCGCGTACAACAGCGAATGCTTCTACTTTTATGTCATCAACTGTTTTACCATCTTTAAGTATACTTTTGAATGTGACAGTTTTGCGACGTAATTCTTCGTCAGATAAATCAGACATTTGTTTTTCCAAATTATTAATATCTTGAACGAGTTGTTCATATTTTTTTAGCTTTCTCTTTTGAGAATCTCCTAACAATTTCTTTACCGAATTCAGCATGTTGTAAACACTCCTCTTACTGACAATAGCTACATTATAGCACATGTTTATCTTGAACAAGTAGAAGTAGTAAATTGAAGAAAATACTGGATAAAAATACGTGTATCATGCACATATTATATTTAAAGCATAAAAAGAAAGAGAGTATTCAATATATAAGAAATTTGGTATGATAACTAAATGAGATAAAGTGATGATTCTCAAGATGAATGAATAATATGGATTTAATATTTTATGTAGATTATATATTGAAAGAAAAGAGATAGAAGATGAATAAGAAGTTTGTAAAAGGCGCTGCGATTTTAACCGTTACAACGTTTTTATCGAAAGTAGTGGGGAGTTTTTTTCAAATCCCATTGCAAAATATAGCAGGGGATGAAGTACTTGGGATTTTTCGCCTTGTTTTTCCTGTATATATGATAGCCTTAACTTTATCAGTAGCGGGAGTCCCGCTAGCAATATCCCAGTTAATAGCTGATCTTCATGAAAAGAATGATCGTGATGGAATAGCGAAATTGTTTACGTCCGCATCTATTATAGGTGTTATATTTGGGGTTCTCGGATTTTTAATTATTATTATTGGATCAAGTAGCATTGCAAATATGCTTGGTGGGCAAGAGACGAGGCTAGCATTAATTGTTACTTCGTTTGCTTTATTAATCGCACCATATATGGCAGTGTACCGTGGATATTTCCAAGGGTTCGGAGATATGATACCTACTGGTGTATCACAAGTAATTGAACAGTTGATACGCGTATTCTTTATGCTAACAATTGCTTATGTATTTGTATATTGGAATAAAAGTAGTGATATCATAACAGGCGGAGCGATGATTGGTTCTTGTTTTGGTGTTATTACGTCACTCATATATTTGCGAATGAAATATGTGAAAAGCATGTATCGCTATAAGAGCGAAACATATTCATTACAAGATTTTAAGACAAACGCGAAAAACATACTCCGTGTTTCAATTCCAATTGCAATTGGAGCGTTATCGATGCCTGTTTTAAATTTAGTTGATTCTATAACAATTCCACATGTATTACATGAATCTTCTACAACGATTCAGGAACAGTTTGGTATATATAGCCGTGGTTTTGCATTTACGCAATTAATTGTTGTATTTGCAAGTGCGATAGTATTTCCGTTAATTCCATTATTAACAGCGGCTTTAACAAAAAAAGATATAGCTTTAGCTAAACTGACAGTAAAACGTACAAATGAGTTTGCGCACGTTTTAACAATGCCGATAACGATATGGCTTATGGCGCTCACAGTACCGCTTAATGTTGCATTATTTACAGATACAAAAGGAAGTGGTATGTTAGCTATTTTAATTGGTAGCTCGTATTTCACATCACTTATGGTATTATCAATAGGAATCTTGCAAGGGATTAATCGTTCGATGCAAGCAGCATGGATTGTCATCGGTGCAAGTTTCGTAAAAATTATATTAAATATAGCGCTAGTAAACCAATTCGGTATAAATGGAGCAGCGTATAGCACCCTAATTATTTATATAATGATTTGTATCGCAAATCATATTTATATTAGAAAAGATCTTTCTTATCCAATGGATATAGGGAAGTTTTTGGCGGTCATTGGAGTATCTAGTATTTTAGGTATAGCATTATACTTTGTGTCTACATTAATTAATGTGACAGATTCCAGGATTCTAGCAATGATATATAGTGCTGTGGCGCTAAGTGTAGCATCAGTATTATATGGCATATGTGCACTTAAACTAAACTGGATATCGAAAGAACAAATTCCATTTTTACGTAAATAAAATCGTTTGTTATAGAAAATGAACAATATTATAAATGGGCATGACTTGTTAGATGTTTGTGAAAGAAATCAATTTGAAGTTATCAAACCTTCCTCGGCAAGGAATGGATAACAATTTGTTTAATTACAAAAAGAGTTGATTGCGAAATGTTGGAGGAGATTAAGAGTGCGGTTAGTTTTATCAGGATATTATGGTTTTTATAATGTTGGGGACGAAGCAATTTTGCAATCAATTATTAAAGCGCTACATGAAGAGGATCCTACTCTTGAGCTTGTTGTACTTTCAAATGACCCCGACTATACAAGGAAAATGTACGGTGTAGAAGCAGTAAATCGCTGGGATATAAGAGCGATTTACCGAGAAATAAAGAGAAGTAATGGTTTAATTAGCGGAGGCGGAAGTCTCTTGCAAGATAAGACGAGTATTAAAAGTATTTTATACTATACGGGTATTATGCGACTTGCCCGTTTTTTGAAAAAGCCGTATTATATTTACGCCCAAGGAATCGGACCTATTACGAAGAAGCAAAATCGTTTATTAGTGAAATGGCATGTATCAAAGGCTGAATATATATCAGTGCGTGATGAAGACTCTTTTTTGTACTTAAAAGAAATTGGTATTAAGAAAGATATCGAACTTGTTCCAGATCCGGTATTAGCTTGTCAGCCAGAAGAAAAGAAATCCAATTGGCTTCAAAAACATTCTCTGCAAGGAAAAGTCGTTGCGGTTAGTGTAAGGTACTGGGATGCAAAAGAAGATTATATGAAGAAGTTAGCAGATACGCTGAAAAAGCTTAAGCAAGAGGGATACCATATTTTATTTGTACCGATGCATGGACCATTTGATCAAAATGCATCAAGGGATATCATTAATTTGATGGGAGAAGAAGCGCACATGCTCCCTTATAAAATGGATATTCATGAGAAAATCTCTATTTTATCAGAATGCTCCCTTTTAATAGGGATGAGACTGCATGCTCTTATATTATCGGCAGTTGCAAACACGCCTATGATTGGAATTTCATATGATCCAAAGATCGATTCGTTTTTACAACAAGTAAATCAGCCGATTATTGGGAATGTTGATGGAGACTGGACGACAGAAACATTACATAGTATGGCGATTAAACAATTAGAGCAAACAGAATATGTACAAGAAACGTTAGGACAAAGGGTAGAGGAATTGCGTGAGCAAATTTCCATAGCGTCCAAATATATTATTAATGACTTACATGCAAAAGAGTCTATAAAAAGAGGAATGGAATAGAGGCCATTCCTCTTTTAATTCAATAATTGAGTAGAAAAAAGAACAGAGGTTGTCTGTTCTTTTTTTGCTATGTAAGTAAGGATTTGAAAGAGAAGCGTATGAAAGAAAAAATGTCGAAAAAAACAACAGATTGAAGTTTTAGTTGTTCCTGAATAGGTGGGTTTTATCTTAAAATCTTAACGTTATTATATAAATAATATCGGTATAATGCGTTTTATATGAAAATAATTGGATAATGATGTCGGTTTTCTTCAAAAAAGCGATCTTAAGAATTATGTCGAACGCCAGAGAAATATAGCGTTAATTAATTTTATTATCTTTATATTTAGATGTTGAAATTATAAGTGTTTTTCTGCTATAGTTGTAAATGGTTATATAAATATTGTACAAATGTAGTTCTGACGTATTGTTTCGTACATTTAAGATATTCCGATTTTAAAATCGGGTTATTTAAAATAAAAGTCGAAAAAAAATGAACGTTAGAATTATGAGAATTCACTTTTTTGTCGAATTTAAGGATTTAAATTCGGGTAAAAATGCTTTGATGTCGTTATTATTCTGTATTACGGAATAATTTATATATATAGGATCTTAACTACATTTATATTTACTAGTTTCAACATTAAATAGAATATCTATTTAAAATATTATGGAACTAGTATTACATTCCTGAAGGAGGAAATATATAAAATGGCAAAGACTAACTCTTACAAAAAATTAATCGCTGGTACAATGACAGCAGCAATGGTAGCAGGTGTTGTATCTCCAGTAGCAGCAGCAGGTAAAACATTCCCAGACGTTCCAGCTGGTCATTGGGGAATTGATTCTATTAACTACTTAGCAGAAAAAGGCGCAATTGCAGGTAATGGCACAGGAATGTTCGAGCCTGAAAAAGAAATAACTCGTGCAGAAGCAGCTACAATGATGGCTAAAATCTTAAACTTACCAATCGAAGAGAACGCTAAACCATCTTACCCTGACGCTCAAGAAGGCTGGGCTACTTCAATCATCGCAGCAGTTGAAAAAGCTGGCGTAGTTAAAGGTAAAGATAACGGCAAATTCGAGCCAAACGGCAAAATCGACCGCGTTTCAATGGCATCTATGCTTATAGAAGCTTACAAATTAGATACTAAAGTAAACGGTACTCCAGAAACTAAATTCAAAGACTTAGAAGATAGCTGGGGCAAAGCAAAAGCTAACATCCTAGTTGAATTAGGAATCTCTGTAGGAACTGGCGACAAATGGGAGCCAAATAAAACTGTAACTAAAGCAGAAGCAGCTCAATTCATTGCTAAGACTGACAAGCAGTTCGGACAAAAATCAGAAGCTAAAGTTGAGTCTATTAAGGCAATCAACGCTAGAGAGATCGAAGTTAAACTTGGCGCTACAGTGAAAGAAGAAGATGTGAAGAACGCGAAATTCACAATTTCTCAAGGTGGTACTCCAGTAGCAGTTCCTGCAAAAATCGGTGAAGATAAAAAATCTGTAATCTTAACTCTAGAAGATGCTGATATGCTTAAAAATAACAATGCTTATGTTGTGACTGTTGAAAAATTAAAAACTGCTGAAGGCAAAGAAATTCCAAAAGCATTAGAAGTTATCTTCTTTAATGATGAAGTAGCTCCAATTGTATCTACAGTATCTACTCTAGAAGGAAAACTTAAAGTTGTATTCAGTGAAAAATTAAATGCAACAAAAGGTGCAACTGTAGTAGTTAACGGCCAAAAAGTTGAAGGTAAAGTGGAAAACAATACATTCACTTCTAATAACGCTTTAAATCTTGAAAACGGTAAAGAATTCTCAATCATCGTAACTGGTGCTACAGATTTAGTTAATAACACTATGGAAATGTACGAAGGTAAAGCTACTTATAAAGTAGAAAAAGATGTTACAGCTCCAGAAGTTAAAGATGTTAAAGTGAAAGAACTTGCTAAAGGAAACGCTACATTAGAAGTTACATTCTCTGAAGAGATGACTAACGCGGACCTAGGTACTGTAACAGTTAAAAAAGGCAAAGAAACTTTAGTAGCTACAATTTCTGCTGATGCTCAAGATAAAACAAAAGCAGTTGTTGAAGTAAAAGACGCTCTTAAAGCAGATGAAACAGCCACAAATCTTACAGTTGAACTTGTTGGTTATAAAGATGCAGCTAACAACGTAGGTCAAAAAGTATCTAAAGAAGTAAAAGTTACAAAAGATGTTGTAGCTCCTAACTTGGTAAAAGCTGTAGCAGAAAAAGAACAAAGCGTAGCAGCTACATTTACATTTGACAAAGAAGTAAATGTTGAAACAACTAAATTTGATAAAAAAGTTGTTCGTATTATTAATCAAGATACAAGTGAAGATGTAACAGAACAAGTAACTGCAGCAGTAGTTAAAGATAATAAAAAAGCAATCACTTTAACATTCCCAGCTGCAGGTAACTACAAAGTTGCTGCTTCAAAAGGATTTATTCAAGATACAGCTGGCAATAATTCAGCAGCATTTACTGCAGATGTAAAAGTTGATAAAAAGAAAGATGAAGAAGTAGTAAACGTAGATAAAGTAGCTCCAAAGGTAACAAGTGCAGCATTTAATAAGGCTGAAAATACTCTTGTAGTGAAATTTGACAAGGTAGTAAAAGGTGGTCAAGGTGCAGAGTCAGCAGCTAATGTAAGCAACTACACATTAGCAGGTGCTAAATTACCAGAAGGTACACTAATCACTTTATCTGGTGATACTGCAACTATCGAACTACCAAAAACATTCACTTTCGAAAAATCAGAAACAGTGAAGTTTACAGTAGCTAACGTTGCAAATGCATCTGGAGTAAAAATGGGTACAACAAACCTATTATTAGATGTTATTGATACAAAAGCTCCTGAATTCAAATCAGCTAAAGTTACAAATGTAGGGAAACAAGAAGTAACTCTTACATTCTCTGAAGCTGTAAACGTTGATGCAACTGACTTTGTATTTGACTTAAATGGTGTACCATTTACAGTAACAGAAGAATCTGCTAATAAAGCAAAAGAAAGTGCTTCTAAAGAAGTAGCACTTAAGCTAACAACTACAGAGAATGTTAACTTTGCAACTGGTACATTAACGCTTAAAGCTAAAGAGCTTAAAGCGAATGAAACTTTAAATACAGTTGACGGCCTAGCAAATAACAAACTTGTTGCTTTCAAACCAGTAACAGCAGCTCGCTAATTGAAATAAATTTCAATAGAAAGAGTCCACATTATGTGGGCTCTTTTTTATGGTCTAATTTTTATAAAGAACGATTTTTGAAAAATAAATCATATTTTGAAGATTTATAGTTAGTTTTATTGAGAAATAAATTGACAACGTTTTCAAAAATGGGGAAACACCCCATTAATATGTGAAACTTTTGTAAATTCACAGCGTTTTTCGTTAAAAAAACATTCAAAAAAAGGAAGAAAATGTCGAATTATAATAATTTAAGTCGAATATAGTCCGAAAATTGAATTTATTGTAAAAAACATTTAGGTGATGAAGTGGAAATATGTGCTATAATTCCAATTGTGTATTCGATATGAAAAATATACGAAGCGCAGTGAGAGTGATTTATAGGGAAACAGTTTGTTCATTTCTATATTTTAGTATTATTGATATCTAAATAATACAATTAAAAGACTGAATTATCAGAATATGTCGAATCTTCTTTTGAGAAAGTTCTTGATAACGAATAGTTTTGTATAGTATGATGAATTTGTTTCAGAAAATGGTATTTAAACCTTATATTTACATCTTCCGGTTTATATCATTTTATTTTGTGAACTACTTTTCTTATGGTATTTTATGCTTTTGTTAATGTTTTTTATTGTTTTATGGCTTTTCTAACTAGCTAGTTTTCAAATTACATATGATATGAAACTAGTAGCATATTCCTGAAGGAGGAAAATTATAAAATGGCAAAGACTAACTCTTACAAAAAATTAATCGCAGGTACAATGACAGCAGCAATGGTAGCAGGTGTTGTATCTCCAGTAGCAGCAGCAGGTAAATCATTCCCGGACGTTCCAGCAGGTGATTGGGCGGAAGATTCTATTAATTATTTAGTAGAAAAAGGCGCAATTGTTGGTAAACCAGATGGTACATTTGGTCCAGCTGAATCAATCGATCGTTCTTCTGCAGCAGTAATTTTCACTAAAATTTTAGGATTACCAGTTGATGAAAATGCTCAACCATCTTTCAAAGATGCTAAAAATATTTGGTCTTCAAAATATATCGCAGCAGTTGAAAAAGCAGGTATCGTTAAAGGTGATGGAAAAGAAAACTTCTATCCAAACGGTAAAATCGATCGTGCTTCATTCGCGTCTATGTTAGTAAATGCTTATAACTTAAAAGACAAAGTTAACGGCGAGTTAGTTACAACATTTGAGGATTTATTAGATCATTGGGGTGAAGAAAAAGCAAACATCCTAATCAATCTTGGAATCTCTGTAGGAACAGGGAAAAAATGGGAGCCGAATAAATCTGTATCTCGTGCAGAAGCAGCTCAATTTATCGCATTAACAGATAAAAAATATGCAAAACCAGATAGCACACAAGCATATGTAACTGATGTGAAAATTTCTGAACCAACGAAATTAACATTAACAGGAACTGGTTTAGATAAACTTTCTGCTGATGAAGTAACTCTTGAAGGTGACAAAGCAGTTGCGATTGAAGCAACCGCTGGCGGTACATCTGCAACTGTAACACTTGGTGGTAAAGTTGCTCCAAATAAAGAACTTACTGTAAAAGTGAAAAATCAATCATTCGTAACGAAATTCGTATACGAAGTTAAAAAATTAGCTGTAGAAAAATTAACATTTGATGATGATCGTTCTGGTCAAGCAGTTGCCTTCAAATTAAACGATGAAAAAGGTAACGCTGATGTTGAGTACTTAAACTTAGCAGATCATGACGTCAAATTTGTTGCAAATAACTTAGACGGTTCACCAGCAGAAATCTTTGAGGATGGAAAGTCAACTTCTGCTACAGGTAAACTTGGTGTTGGTCTTTCACACGGTGATTACAAAGTAGAAGTACAAGTTACAAAACGTGGTGGTTTAACAGTTTCTAACACTGGTATTATTACAGTGAAAAACCTTGATACACCAGCTACTGCAATTAAAAATACTGTATTTGCAGTAGATGCTGATAAAAATGGTGTAGTATACGGTAATACACTTACTGGAAAAGACTTCAAGTTAAATAGCCAAAATTTAGTTGTTGGTGAAAAAGCACAAATCCATAACGTAGTTGCTACAATTGCTGGAGAAGATAAAGTAGTTGATCCAGGATCAATTAGCATTAAATCTTCAAACCACGGCATTATCTCTGTAGTAAACAACTACATTACTGCTGAAGCTGCTGGTGAAGCTACACTTACTATTAAAGTAGGCGATGTAACGAAAGACGTTAAATTTAAAGTAACTACTGATTCTCGTAAATTACAATCAGTAAAAGCTAATCCAGACAAATTACAAGTTGTTCAAAATAAAACATTACCTGTTACATTCGTAACAACTGACCAATATGGCGATCCATTTGGTGCTAACTCAGCTTCAATTAAAGAAGTTCTTCCAAAAACAGGTGTAGTTGCTGAAGGTGGATTAGATGTAGTAACAACTGATGCTGGTTCAATTGGTACAAAAACTGTTGGTATTACAGGTAACGAAGTAGGCGAAGGTACAGTTCACTTCCAAAACGGTAACGGTAATACTTTAGGTTCATTATACGTAAACGTAACAGAAGGTAACGTTGCATTTAAAAACTTTGAACTTGTATCTAAATTAGGTAAATACGGTGAATCACCTGATACAAAACTTGACCTAAATGTTTCTGATACAGTTGAGTATCAATTATCTAAGTACACTTCAGAGCGCGTATACTCTGATGCTGAAAACTTAGAAGGCTATGTAGTAGAGTCTAAAAATCCAGAAGTAGCTGATGCTAAAATTGTTGGAAATAAAGTTGTTGTTAAAGGTTTAAAACCAGGTAAAGTTGATATTCACTTAACGAAAAATGGTGCAACTGCTGGTAAAGCGACAATCGAAATCGTTCAAGAGAAAATCGCTATTAAATCTGTAAACTTCAAACCAGTTCAAACAGTAAACTTCGTTGAGAAGAAAATTAACATCGGTACTGTATTAGAACTTGAAGGAAGTAACCTTGATGATATCGTTAAAGGTATTAACTTAACGAAAGAAACACAACATAAAGTACGTGTTGTAAAATCTGGTGACAACCAAGGTAAACTTTATCTTGATACAAATGGCAATGCTCACTTCGATTTATTCGATCAAGAGCTTGGTCATGTAACAGTAAATCAAACAAGTGATTCTGCACTTCCAAACTTCAATCCGGACATCTATAATACTTTAACTACTAAGTACACTGACAAAGGTACATTAGTATTCAAAGTATTAAGAGATAAAGACGTTGTAACAAGCGAAATTGGTTCACAAGCTGTACACGTGAACGTGCTTAACAACCCAAATCTATAAGTTGATTATAGATAGAGTGAAAAATCAGTGGGGATTGATTCCCACTGATTTTTTTTCGCAAATATCGAAAAGAAACCTCTTGTAATTTTCACAAGAGGTTTCTTTTATTTTTTAAACTTAAACATATCCCCACTCAAGTTCGAATCACTATACACAAACAATACCATGTTAATGTTGTTGTCTTTAATGTATTGATATACATCCTTTTCGTGATAGTGACGAAGGTCGAGGATGGATGTGTGATTGAAGCTTTGTGCTAAGTGAGGCACGATTGCGTTTGCGAATGAGTCTTTTAGGACTAAAGCTCGTACATCATTTGGTGCATTGTTATTTTCGATGACGATTTCTGGATAGTCGTTTGCGTAATAGCCTGCGTATGATGTTGTGTCTTTTTGTTTTTCTACGCCATATAGTTCATCTAATGTGCGATATACGGTGCCGTTTACATCTTTGGCGGCTACGCTCGTAAAGTTGAAGCCGTCTTTTGGTGTGTAGTAGCATAGTTTTTCTCCAGTTGCATCGATTAGTTGGTATAGCTGGTTGTTAAAGCTTCCGACTAGATGTTTATTTGGAGCGCACGTACGAGTGTAATCTTCTTTTTTTATTTCTTTTCCTTTATATATAGAAGATTGTTGCGCGATTGTGTTCATTATATATTGATAGCCTAAGAAGGCACCATCCATATTCCAGTGGTGGTCTGTTTTGAAGTACATACTTTGTATTTCTTCATTTGTATAGTTTTTCTTAAAGTGTTCCATGAGTTTAATTGGTTTTACGTCCGCTGGAAGTTTATCTAGAAAATAATTTAAATTTTCCTGTGCATATGTGTGAATATGGGAAGGTAATTTAAATGATAATGCATTCGTTTTGGACGGTGGTAAAGCAAAGTAAAACTCAACGTTTTGTTCTTTTAAAAACTGAGATAAATCGTTTATAGCAGGCATGGATTGATCGATTTCATTATATTTTGTAGTCCATGCTGGGTTTTTTAGAAGCCATTTATCATCAGTTAAAATAATATCGTTAATGAGAGACTTGTCCATTTTAATTTGAGCAAGCGTATAGTTTTTTATGAGTTCATCTCTTCCGATTAATTGATCGTTTGTATATGTCTCAAAGTCTTTAAAGAAGCTACCATTTACGACAGCTTCTTTTGTAAGAGCTGGTTTTTGAGCGAGCGGACGATTTTCAACGGGCGAAACTGCTCGGTCAGTTTTGAGAAGCGATAATATGCCAAATGAAAAGATAATGGTGAGAAAACCGATAAATAGGACGATGTTCCCCAATTTTTTCATAATAACGTTTCCTTCCTACATAAAGTGAAACTTTAATCAGTGGGGAGTGTTCATCCCCACTGATTATCAGCCTTAACCAATCGGGCTTTTCCGGGCAGCCCGGAAAATAGCGGGATAAGTTAAAACCTGAAATAAATAAATGGATTATACGTCGAATTAATTAAATAGATAATCGAGATCATAAATAATGTTAGTAATAATATAGGACGTACAACTTGCATCGTGAACATATATGTTTTGGGCGCAAGTTCTAGTATGTTTTTAACTCTCTTTAAAATCGGTGTCGCTGCGATAAAGGCAATGATAAAAATAATAATGTATTCATGTACGTATAACATTGTGTTGTCATCGATGAAAGATTGCCCCCCTATGCCAAACATCGCTTTTAAATATTGGAACGAGTAAGCGAAGTTATCAGCTCGGAAGAAGACCCAACCGATCATAACGATGATTAGTACATATGCATGTTGCAGCGGTTTCCATAGCTTATTTAATATTTTCTCGAATCCAGCTTTTTCAATGGAGATAATAAAGCCGTAATATAATCCCCAGGCGATAAATGTCCAGCTTGCTCCGTGCCATAAACCAGTTAATCCCCATACGATGAAGAGGTTACGGTAATTTGCTAGTTTGGAAACGCGGTTTCCACCAAGCGGAATGTATATATAGTCGCGGAACCAAGAACCTAGTGTAATATGCCATCTTCTCCAAAATTCTGAAATGGACTTTGAGATGTATGGATAATCGAAGTTTTTTGGGAAATCAAATCCGAACATTTTTCCAAGTCCAATTGCCATATCGGAGTATCCTGAGAAGTCGAAATAGATTTGAAGTGTATAGGCGATAATCCCGATCCAAGCTGTTCCAGCGCTTATCTCAGACGGTGGTAAGGCGAAGATTTTATCTGCAACAAATCCGACCTGATTGGCGATTAATAGTTTTTTCGCTAATCCTAGAATGAAAATTTGTAGACCTTCTGTAAATTTTTCAAAAGAATGGATACGCGTTTTAATTTGTTCAGCAACGATATTGTAACGAACGATTGGTCCGGCAATAAGCTGTGGGAAAATAGAAATATATAGTGCTAAGTTAAGTGGGTTCTTTTGAACATCCCCGTCTTTACGATATATATCGATGACATAGGACATCGCTTGGAATGTATAAAATGAAATCCCAATCGGTAGTGGAATAGGTTCCACCTGGATAGATAAATGTAAAGCGTTGTTTAAAATGTCTGTGAAAAATGAAATATATTTAAAATAAGAAAGTAATAAAATATTCCCGCCCACAGCCATAATTAAAAATGTGACTTTCATATTTTTTCGTTTATCATAATGATGCACGAGTAGGCCGAAGCAATAGTTTAATACAATAGAGAAGAGCATTAAAAGAACGAAACGTGGTTCTCCCCATGCATAAAAAATTAAACTAAATGCAAGTAATACGAAATTACGAAGCTCGGCACGCACTATAAAATAGAAAAATAATACGAGAGGTAAAAAGATAAATAAGAAAATCGAACTACTAAATACCAAAGGACTCTCCTCACTTTTTCAAAAATACATTTCGTGCAAAAAACCGACATTTCTATTATATATTCTTTTAAATAAAAGTGCCTTTAATATTTTAGCATGTTAATAATTCGATTGAAATGATTATCCTATATAATAGAAGAAAAGGGGAGCGGAATCCTTTTGACACTCACTATTTGTATAAGATAAGATGAATAAGGTGTGATTTGTTTAGAAGGGAAGAGATGGTGTGTTATTTAACTCATTTGAGTTTATTTTTTTATTTTTACCGATAGCATTTCTTTTATATTTTCTATTAAATAAATTTGGACATGCTACATTAGCAAAAGCTTGGCTCGTTGCGGCCTCTCTATTCTTCTATAGTTATTGGAATGTGAAATATTTACCGCTTATGTTAGTGTCGCTCATTGTGAACTATTTTATCGGAATGAGGCTTGTGAAACAAAAGAGTAAACTTCTTTTAACAGTAGGATTAATATTTAATATAGGAATGCTTAGTTATTTTAAGTATTATGATTTCTTCTTACAAAATGTGAATTCATTATTTGGAACTCATTTTACATTATTATCTTTAACGTTACCACTTGCGATTAGTTTCTATACGTTTCAAAAAATCGCATTTTTAGTAGATACGTATCGCGGGGAAACGAAGGCATGTCATTTTCTTGATTACGCACTGTTTGTAACATTTTTCCCGCAGCTTATTGCAGGACCGATTGTACATCATGCGCAAATTATGCCGCAGTTTGCTGACGATAGTAAAAAGAACTGGCAATCGAAGTATATCATTCTTGGTATATTCGTATTTGCAGTCGGTATTTTCAAAAAGGTAGGTATTGCAGATGTATTATCACCCCTTGTACATGAAGGGTTTGATGTGCAGCAATCATTAACATTTGTTGAAGCATGGCTTACGTCGTTAGCGTTTACGTTCCAATTGTATTTTGATTTTAGTGGATATAGCGATATGGCAATTGGAATCGCTTTAATGTTTAATATTAAATTACCTCAAAACTTTAATTCACCGTATAAAGCAGTGAATATACAAGATTTTTGGCATCGTTGGCATATGACGCTTAGCCAGTTTTTAACGAAGTACGTATACATTTCTCTAGGAGGAAATCGAAAAGGGATTACGCGTACGTACGTAAATATTATGATTGTATTTTTAATAAGTGGACTTTGGCATGGAGCTGGTTGGACATTTATTTTTTGGGGATTCTTGCACGGTTTAGCTTCTGTTATTCACCGATTATGGAGTAAAGCAGGAGGGCGTATGCCGGCTTTTGCTGGTTGGCTCGTTACGTTTTTCTTCATTAATATAACGTGGGTATTCTTTAGGGCAACATCTATGCATGATGCGGTGAAGGTGTTAAAAGGAATGTTCGGACTAAATGGAATCGAATTAGCAAATAGTGTATTCCCATCATTTATAATAGAGAAGTTACAATTTTTAAAAGAGTACGGTGTTTCATTTACAGAAGGGTACCATGTCTCTTTATTAGATCCGAAAATGGTAGCGTATATTTTCGGAGCGTTATGTATTAGTTTCTTCTTAAAAAATTCAATTCAGTTAAAAGATTCATTCCGTCCAAATGTGTGGACTGCTTTATTTACTGCAATATTGCTTGTATATAGCGTGTTACATTTAACGAGTATTAGTGAGTTTTTATACTTTAATTTCTAGGTGGAGAATATGAAAAACAAACATTGGCTTATTTTCGTTTTTGTATGTGTTTTTGTTCCTCTCGCAGGTGTCGGGATATTTAATAGCTATATAGATTCTCTTTGGTTATTCCCGCATAAAAATAAGTGGAATGATGTGCAGTACGGGTTTAACGAGAGACAACAGAAAACGAATTATATAACGTACCGTCCGTTTACATATGATGGAGTTATACTTGGAAGTAGTAGAACGACTTTTATTAATGAGAATGACTTCACCGGGTTAAACGCATTTAATTATGCGGTAAGTAGTACAGACCCGCGTGAGTATGATGCATATATTGAATATGCAAAAGAACAAAAAGGTAGTGAACTCGCATCTATTGTACTTGGTTTAGATTTCCTTGGAACGAACAAAAATAGGGAAATTGGTTTTGATAAACCAGAAGTGTATATTAATCAGGCGCAAAGCCTATTGTATCCGATTAAATCGTATGTAAGTATGGACGGAATTACTTATTCAAAGAATACAATTGCGAATTCTACTCATCATAGTACGAACATTGATCGGTATGATCGAGAGAATATAAAATCAATGCGCGATTATACGAAAGAAGAGCGTGATGCGCAAGTTACAGCGCAAGTAGATAAGTTTAGTAAAGAGATTTATGGCGGGAATTATGAGTATCAAAATATGAAAGAAATATTAGGAACAGTAAAGGCTCATAATCCGAACACGAAGTTTTATATTTTTACAACGCCTGTTTCAGAGCCACTATTCCGTACGATGATTCAATCAGGGCGATGGGAAGATTATAAAAGATGGCTTCATGACGCTGTA
>Ga0209025_1002904_pt1 | contig 17113 bp, 10 predicted proteins | sample AraplaMF_Col_mLB_FD_184256 | JGI IMG/M metagenome (GOLD analysis project Ga0209025, IMG submission 184256) | Arabidopsis root microbial communities from the University of North Carolina, USA - plate scrape MF_Col_mLB (SPAdes) (version 2) | ecosystem: Host-associated > Plants > Roots > Endosphere... | reverse complement strand
TTTCATACTACGCAGCGCTTCACCGCGAGTGTGATGTTGATAAGCCACGTAACTTAGCTAAATCTGTTACTGTTGAGTAGGAGATTGGGAGGTTCATAATTTTATTGTTAAATGACAATAAAGTTGTTTAATTTACAATAAAGTCGTTTAAAAACAAATAAAGTTGTTTAAAATTTGAACGTTTAACATCCGTTCGCTTATAATTAAAATAAGCGAACGGATGTTTTTTATTTTTGGAGGGAAATGATGGTCAACACTAAACAGAGGGTAGCAAAGCGACGCAAGGCTTTAAATGAAATTCAAAATCTAGTAGATAATGCATCTAACCTATTAATTATTCACTACTCATGTGAAAGTTTTTATGACATAAAAGATGGACGAACACCTAGAATTACATCTATTGCAGTTCGTTTTTTTAATACTGGACAAACTGAAACATTTTCTATTCATAAAGTTGCTGAAAAGAAAGGGTTTTTAACAGAGATAGAAAGTCATTATGACGAGTTAGAAAAAGTTATGCTAGGTGAATTTTATAGATTTGTAAAGGCACATCAGAGCTTTAATTGGGTTCATTGGAATATGCGTGACATTAACTATGGATTTCAAGCAATAGAGCATAGATTTAGTGTGTTGGGAGGAAAGCCAACTGTTATCCCTGATTCACAGAAATTTGATTTAGCCCGAAAATTAGTGGATATTTATGCTGATTATGCGGATCATCCAAGACTTGAAAAATTAATTGAATTAAATAAAATCACTAAAAAAGATTTTATGGGTGGAGCAGAAGAAGCAAGAGCTTTTGATGAGCAGAAATATGTTGAGCTACATCGTTCAACTCTTAGAAAAGTGGACGTTTTTCACTCAATACTTGAGAGAGTTATTGATAAAAGTCTTAAAACAAAAAGTAATTGGCGACATATTTATGGTTTAACTCCTCAAGGTGTATTTGAAACTATTAAAGATCATTGGTTATTTGCTTTAATTTCTATAATTATTGGTGCTGCATTATCAACTTGGTTCGGTAAACTCTTTTAGATACCTTAGTATAGAGGAGGAAAAAGAATGTCTAAACGCCAAACAGGTTGGACAGAAGCAAAGATAGCTCGTTATGCAAAAGAAGGGCGTGGGCAGGGAGAATTATCATCGTATAAGCCTTGGTTAGTTATTCAAGATGTTCCATCAAGTGGCCGTGTTCATCGTGTAATGGGGTGGAAAACAGAGAGAGAACATCACTTTTTATCTGATATGGAATTTAATTATTTTTGTTTATGTGACTGGGCAGAGAATGTAATAGATATTCGAGAACAGTTTCCATTGGATAGAGAAATTACATTGAAAATTGCTGATAAGTTAAATATTAAGCATCCTGTAGATAAGCAAATACCTATTGTTATGACAACTGATTTCTTTTTAACTGTTCGAGATGACAAAGGTACTTCATATAAAGCGCGGACAATAAAAGCCAGTAACGATCTAAACAACACTAGAATTATCGAAAAATTCGAAATAGAAAGAGCGTATTGGGAAGAGCAAGGCATTGAATGGGGGATTGTAACTGAGCTAGAATACCCTAATGCTCTTCTCAGCAATTTAAAGTTCTTACATCAAAGCTATGAAGTTGATAATGATGAACTAGCTTTGTTTTTGTCTGAGTGGGAGAATTTTGAGGGGAAATTATTATCTAATTTAAAATTATTCGATGCTAAATACAATTTTGAAGATGGAACTGGGATTTCATTATTTAAACATGCACTAGCAAAGCGATTACTTAAAATCGATATGAATAACCCAATCGTTGGATTCCAAGAAGATGTGAAAAACATAGAGATTTTAAAACAACGTGATGATACTGCGAGGTGGGCATAATGTATTTTTATGTAAATGAAATTCTCCAAGACCAAAGTGCAGACAATAAATATCGTATTTTGTGGATTGATCCTGATAGTGTGATTTTATATGTAATAGAGTTAGAGAATCCAAAAGCTTTTCCAGAGAAAAAGCTTATTTCAGAATTAAAGGAAGCCATTATTGTCGGCGATTGGATAAAAGTAAAAGGTGATGCATTTATACAACATGTTTCAAAGGATTATGAAACGAAACATTATGAAGCGAGAGATACGGCTTGGGAAATAATAAAAACTGTTGTTGAAAATGAGCCAAATGTTTATGAAAAATCATTTCGTACAAAGTTAATACGTGAAGTGTGTGTGAACCATAATATCTCGTACCCAGCTATTCGTAAATATTTATATAAATATTGGTCTAGAGGTAAAACAATAGACGCTCTTTTACCGGATTATAAAAATTCTGGTGCTAGAGGGAAAGAACGTTCATCTAATGAGAAAAAGCGAGGTCGCCCTTCTAAATATGGGATTGAAGGCATTAATGTAGATGAAGAAACAAAGAAGATATTTAGAGTAGCATTAGAAAAGTATTATTTGACATCTAAACAAAACAAAATGACGGATGCGTATAAATATATGATTAAAGAGTTTTATGCTAAGGATATTTACTATGAAAATGGTGTGGAGAGAATTATTTTAGAAGATGAAGATATGATTCCTTCAATACGTCAATTTCGTTATTGGTATCAAAAAGAATATAACGCTCCTGAAGTATTGAAAGCTCGAAAAGGTGAAAAGCGATTTAATAAAGATCATCGAGCAGTGTTAAGTACATCGCTGTCAGAAGTATTTGGACCAGGTTCACGCTACCAAGTTGACGCAACAATTGCAGATGTTTATTTAGTTTCGGAAGTAAATCGTAATTGGATTATAGGGCGTCCTGTGGTGTATTTAGTAATGGATGTTTTTAGTAGAATGGCTGTAGGCATGTATGTTGGTTTAGAAGGTCCTTCGTGGGCAGGAGCAATGATGGCTTTAACGAATGTAGTAGCTAATAAAAAAGCTTATTGTGCAGAGTATGAGATTGAAATAAATGAAGATGATTGGCCCTGTTGTCATTTACCAGAAATTTTGTTAGCAGATAAAGGTGAGCTTGAAGGATACAATGTTGAACGACTGGTAAAAGCGTTTAATTTACATGTTGAAAACGCGGCCTCCTACCGAGCAGATTGGAAAGGAATCGTTGAGAAGCAATTTGATTTAATCCAGAAGAAAGTAAAACCAATGTTACCAGGCTATATTGATGTGGATTTCCAAGAACGTGGTGCAAAGGATTATCGTCTGGACGCTAAATTGACATTGAGAGAGTTTACACAAATTCTGATTAAACAAATTCTACAGTATAATACAAAGCATTATTTAAAGTCTTATGTGAGAGATAAAGATTTAGTTGCAGACGATGTTCAGGCAATTCCTCTTGAATTATGGAATTGGGGTATTCAAAATCGTACAGGGAAACTCAGGGTATTTCCAGAAGAACTTGTGAAATTGCAACTGCTACCTAGAGGGATTGCTACAGTAAATCATAAGGGAATTCAGTTTAAAGGTATTTCATATAGCTGTGATAAAGCTTTAAAAGATGTTTGGTTCGAAAATGCTCGAATGAGAGGTTCGTGGAAAGTTGAGTTAGCATATGATCCTCGAAATATGAGTCATGTTTATGTAGTGGATGATTCTTTGGGTTATTTTGAAGAATGCTATATGCTAGATGTTTCGAAACGATATGAAGGATTAAGCTTGGATGAAATCACATACTGGCGACAAGACGAAAAACAATTGGAGAAGGAACAAAATCATCAGCAACTACAAGAAGATATTGATTATATAGCAGATGTGGAAGCTATTATAAAGCAAGCTGAAAAGGCGAAACAATCACAGCAAGATACATTGTTGAGTAAAGCTGAACAAGTGGGGTCAATACGAGCGAATCGTAAAGAGGAAAAAGAACGACAAAGAAAAATAGAATCGAAGTCAATCATCGAAAAAGAAACACAGACGACAGGGGTAATCCAGTTTCCTCAAACTGTTACTGACACAGATTTCAAACGACCTAATGTACGAGAGTTTTTGAAGCGTAGAAAGGAAGATAAAGATGAATGAACCAGTAAACTTCCGCAATATTACGCAGGCTGTCTATGTTGAGCAAGAGGTAGTAGATTTTCGTGGCAATCCCTTAATTGAAGCTTTGCCACCAATTCTTTCACCAGAAGAAGCTTATGAAAAAATGAGCTATTATCCAGCTTTTGATGCAATTGAAGCATCATTACCGACACATGTACGCTATCATGCTATCCCAAGAATTAATCGATTTTTTCAACCAGTTATGCAACACCTTGATTTAGAACAACGATTTTCAAGATTATTACGTCATGGCTATGTTAGTCGGAATCCTAGACTACCAGATTATAATCGTGCTTTAAATGGTACTCAAGATATTCGCTCAACGGCTTCTAGTATGACATTGATGGGATTCTCAGGTATCGGTAAGACTACTGCCATAGAACGTATTTTATCACTTTATCCGCAAGTGATTTTACATGAATATCCTTTGAATTTAATGCAAGTTGTCTGGCTTAAGTTAAATTGTCCACATGACGGCTCACTAAAATCGCTATGTTTAGATTTCTTTTTAAAAATGGATCAATTACTTGGTACCAATTATTATGAGAAGTTTGGAAGTCGTAGGAATTCAATTAGCTCGATGGTAACGAGAATGGGCCAAATAGCGAGGTTGCATTGTATAGGGGCAATTGTCATCGATGAAATTCAACATCTATTAGCGACGAGAGATAATAATTCAGAGAAGATGATGAACTTCTTTGTGACACTTGTAAATGAAGTTGGTGTACCTATTATGATGATTGGTACGATGCGTGCAAAAGCAGTCTTACAGCAAGATTTCTGCCAAGCTCGTCGTGGTAGTGGTCAAGGCGACATGGTTTGGCAACAGATGAAAAAGGATGATGATTGGAATTTACTCATCGAAAGTCTTTGGGAGTATCAATGGATTAAGCACCATACACCACTAACAGAAGAATTAAATCAAGCTCTATATGATGAAAGCCAAGGTATTGTTGATATAGCCGTTAAATTATTTGCATTAGTCCAAGGTAGAGCCATTGAAACAGGTGTTGAGCAATTTACACCAACAGCTATTAAGCAAGTTGCTAAAGATGATTTGAAGCTTGTTCAGCCAATGCTAAAAGCATTAAGAGATGGTAGGACATCAGAGTTAGAAAAATATGCAGATATTATGCCGATGGATATTGAAGAATATCTCGTATTACGACAGTCAAAAGTTGATTTACGTGCAACGATTCAAAGGAAAAAGGAACTCCAGTCTCAAAAACGCCAAGAGAAAAGCATAACAAGTGTAGAAGTAATCATGAATTCTTTAATTGCTTTAGGTATAGATGTGGAAGTTGCTCAAAAGGTAGCAACAAAAACTATTAAGGAAAATACGGATCTGTCACTACCCCAGTTAATGAAAATAGCGATTGAACATGCAGATACAGTGAATAGACCTAAAGCAAGATCTGTGAAGCAAGAAGATATTGTTTTATTAAGGGTTGTTGAGAAAGCTAAAAAGAATAAGCAGTCTAATTATGAAGCATTAAAGGAAGCTGGATACATCAAATCGCCAATGGATGAATTTGCAATCTAGGAGGCATTGCTATGATCGCTTATTTACCTTCTCTTTACTTAGATGAGTTGTTGTACAGTTGGTTAGCTCGTTACCATGAACATTATGGAAACAATAGTCCAAAACATACGATGAAAGAGTTATTTGGTAGTGCGAGTATATCAGCGGTAGTAGATTTACCTGCTAATATATCTGCTTTTTGTGAGAATATAAAACGATTTAACCCACCAAACTCAAACGAATTAATTGAACAACATACGCTTTATAAGTATTACACTTTCTTTCAACTAGAAGAAGTTAAAATGAAAGCTTTAGATTATATAGAAAATGGCAGTAAACCGGGAGCTATTCATATGTTCCTTGGGATTGCCGCATCCACGATAAAAGATTGGCAGTATATCAGATTTTGTCCAAGTTGCGTTAAGCAGGATAGGGAGAATTATGGAGAAGCCTATTGGCATATGCTCCATCAATTGCCTAAAGTACATTATTGTCATATACACCAAGAACCACTTCAAGATTCAAAAGTTGAATTACGTAATCCACAGAAACACGTATTCATTTCAGCGGAAAAAACTGAATTAGATAGACCCTATTTACAAACTTTATATTCTCAAAAAACAGAGCAGCATTTACGAAAGCTTTCAGGGGAAAGTGCTAAGTTAATACAAATAAACGAACAATTTGATTTGATACACATTCAACAAGTTTATAAATATTTAATGCAGGTTAACGGATATGCCAATTACTTCGGTAATGTAAATCAGCAATATTTTACACAACAGTTTAAGTTACATTATGGTGAAGAATTTTTATCATTAGTGGATTGTAACTTTGATGTGAATTCAGATACTTCATGGGTACGTAGTATTGTAAGGAAGCATCGAAAAGCTTTTCATCCAGTACAACATTTGTTGCTATTGAATTTTTTAGGCGTGTCAATTATAGAAATAAATAATGTAGTCGGCAAAGAGTATAAGCCATTCGGTGAAGCACCCTACTATTGTTTAAACCCAGCTACAAGCCATTATAAAGAGCGTGTAATTACAGATTTGAGTATCACTAATTGTACAGATACGAGAAAACCAGTTGGGACATTTACTTGTAGCTGTTGTTTTATTTATTCACGTAGAGGGCCAGATCAATACCAAGATGATGCATTTAAAGTAGGAAGAATAAAAAACTTTGGTGAAGTATGGAAAGCTAAATTACAACAGCTAGTAGCACAAGGATTAAGCTATTATGCAATTGCTCAAGTTTTAGAGTGTGATTATATAACTATAAAGAAATATGCAGAAACGAAGGATAACATAGTAGAACCTCTCGCTTACTCAAATCTTTTACAACTCAAAAAAGAAACAGAGTGGCTGAATATATTAAAAGAGCATCCTTATCTAAATATTACAGAAATCAGAAAGTTAGCTCCGGCTTTATATGCGTGGCATTACCGAAATAATCGCCAATGGTTAAAAGAGAATTCTTCTAAAACTCATAGTAGACAGACTGTCAATAATAGAGTTGATTGGAACAAGCGTGACTTAGAAGTCTTAGCAAAAGTCAAAAAGGCAATCGGTGAGCTATATGCTATAGAAAAGCCTGTTTATGTTAATAAAAGTCAATTAGGAAAAGCGATTGGTCAACTTTCATTGTTAGAAAAGTTATTAGATAAGCTTCCAAGCACAAAGGCATATTTAGAAAAAAATCTAGAAACACGCGAGCGGTACCAAATTAGACGCATTAAATGGGCTTGCAAGGTTATTTGTGAAAATAATGATGAACATGTAATGGAATGGAAAGTTCGTCGTCTGGCTGGACTAAGCAATAATTTAAGTATGGATGTTGAGCAAGCTCTCCAAAATGAAATAAGGAAGTATCAGCAAGGAGGAATTTTATTTGAAGTTAAGACCATGGACATTTAAATATAACGAAGTCATGCTAAAGTGGTTGGGTAATGCAACTTTAAAAAAGAATAAATGGCTTATTCGTGCAGGGGTTGAATACAACAATCAAATAGAAATTTTAGAATTTCCTATTGCAGCTCTTCCGTTATTAAAAATAGGAGCCAAATATAAAGATGGTCAATTTCTCGAACATCTAGTCGATGGAATCATTTATGATGCGACAATTCCTACACTGGATCAATACAAAGTAGTTACGGCTTTAGAAGCTTGTAAAAAAGTTGATTATTACTTATTCGCTAATAAAGAATTGATGAATCAGTCGGTCTTTGAATTTTCAGTGGAAGGTAAAACATATTATTTTCCACAAACTGAATTTATAAGAGCTGTTTTTGCAATTAATAAAATCATATCAAATGCTATGGTAAGACCTAACGGAATAGAACTTCTAGTTACTAATGCAAGATTAAATGGACAGAGAGCATTTTTAGAATTAGCAGATGATATTCCAAATAACATTGTGAAAGATGATGATTTCATTCGATACTTTGGATGGTTATATTTTAGTAAAATCTTAAAGTCTTCTTTCGAGTCCATTTACACACTTCTTAATCAGAAGTTAATGAACAATCAGCAATTGAAGTTAGAAGTTTCTTTACCAAGTGTTTTAGATACATTTGTACGATTTAGAGGAATTAATAAAGGTAATAACTATTTAATATTGGAATGGCTAGGTTCAGATATGGAAGGCACTACTTTTACAGACATAGAAGTCAAGCATAAAGCTTTCAAGAAACTAGTAGGGGCACAAGGGAAAAGAAAATATCGTAAGTCTATTAAAGAAAATGATGGCGAAAAGGTATTAAACGAAGATTTGGAAAAGCGCTCTAAACAAGATGCTAATCAGCAAGTAGTTGATATGCCAAGTACACAATTACAATTTGAAAATATTCCTAACGTACATAAGGTTTATGGAGCAGAACAGCAAGTGAATCAAGGAGAAATTTATCTTTCTAATCAAGGACAGGGCGGGGGTATTCAACAGGAGCAAGTTGTAGGATTTGATGAATCTATATATGGGGGAACTATTCAACCTATTGATTTTAAAACGTTGGAAGTTACAAATGACATTAGAGGTCAAGATTTGGAGAAGTTTATAAAGATGATTCGAGTTTTTCAAAGTGAATATAAGAAATACTCAGTAGCATTAAATTTTGTTTATTTGCCAGGAGGGAGAACATTTTCATTTCTTGCAAATGGTAATCGTAGATTAGCTGCTATAGGTAGGATTACAAACCAATATATGACGGTGTCTAGTTACCTTATAGAAGTATCTACTATGGATGGTCGATCGTTATCTACACTTTTAATAAAAAATATTTCAGATAATATGATTGAAAACATAATCAAAGAACTGTTAAAAAAACTTGTATATAATTCAGGGTCTTGGAAAAGCGACAGTCTAAAGCATTTTGACTACATTCGTGTTAAACATATCAAACAAAATGAAAAAGAATGGTCGAGAAGGATAGAAAAATATTTATAAAAGGGGATAATTTCTAAATGGGTAGAGAAAAGAAAGATAGTGAATTTTTTTGTTTATATTACATTAATTTTAATAAAGTATTTGAAATAGCAATGTTGTTAGATAATAAAGTAGTTACAGCAGAAGAAAAACAAAAAGATAATAAACATAGTGTTAAATTAGCAGCAAAGGTAAAAACAATGTTAGCAACAGTTTTTGATAGTAGTGCTGAAGCATCTTATGACTACTCTCGTGGATCGCAATTAAAAACTACTGTAGAAGTAAAGATGACAAATTCGGTAGTTTTAAAAGAACTAATTAGTCAAATTAGTGTTACTGATATAAACATCTCAAGTGCTAAATATGGACAACTAATCAAAATTGATGATGTAAATTTGAGTTTAGTTAATGAAGAAGAAACAAGACAAATCAAATTAGTTAAACAAGGGGTTTTAGATAAGTTTATCCATGAGGATATTTCAATTGGAGAATTGATGAAGCCCATGCTAAGTGACTACTCGTACCAGCTAACTGGAGAAAAAGAAGATGAAAATTATTTAATTAAAATTCCGGCTAATTCTGAGAATGAATTTGAGAATAATTATACTATTGATGATTTATTACTAGGACAAGTTTCTTTAATAGGGATATATAAAGGTTTGAAGAATTCGGATGATTTGAAAAATACATTCGCTTATCTTTCAAACACTAATAACAATCAAGATACTGAAATTACAGATAGTAATACAGGTGAAGAAGTGAATGTAGAAAAAAGTTATCACTACATTGATATATTAGCTATAACTCAAAAAATACATATGTAAAGCGTGGTTAAATTATGCCGTTATATGATGTTAGTTATTATAATCAAAGAAACTATATTCAATATATTGAAAAACGTAGAAAAGAAAATATAGAGGTTGTCACTTTTCCATTTTTAGAAATCTACCAAAATCAAATTGAAGATTTGTTTGAAGAAGGAGAATTTGACTTAGATTTAACAAGTGCTGTAAAAATAATAGCAAGTAACGACACAATAACATACTTTTTAGAAAAAATTATATGTATATTAGATAACGGAGAGTATGGCAATATAAATTTCATTATAGACGAAAAATATATCGATGTATTGTTAAGATCATCTCCTTATTTTTCAAAAGGAGAACCAATAGAGGTGGAAGATAACGACACTAATGAAAGTGTGGAAGAGGAAATAGTTATAAAAAAACGAATTGTCGATAAAGCTAATTTCGAGGAATTACAACAGTATTTAAACGAGAATTTGATAGGGCATGAAAGTCTCAAGAAAAATTTAATAGAAGAACTAAAAGTATATGAGTTTTTCAATCAACAAATTAAAGATCAACCTATTTTTTCTCTCTTTTTATTAGGACCTTCAGGAACAGGGAAAACCGAAATCGGAAGAGTGTTACATAGATACTTAGATGAAAAAACTCCCGTTGCAAAAATTAATTTAGCGAATTATAAAAGTGAAAGTTCACTTTCTAGCCTCATAGGAAGTCCGCCTGGATATATAGGTAGTAATGATGAAAGTGATCTAGTTCGTAAGATAAAGACAAGTAATACGGGACTATTAATAATAGATGAATTTGAAAAAGCAGATGGGGCAATTCATAATTTCTTTTTACAACTTTTAGAGGAAGGTAAGTTTGATGATGCAATGGGTAATATACATGATTTAGACGGATATATTATTGTTTTTACCTCCAATTTTAATAGAAATGATTTTTTAAAAGACGTACCTTCAGAACTTAGATCTAGATTTAATTTAGTTACTGAATGCACACCTTTGGATTTAAAACACAGAAAAGAATATTTAGAAAAAGTTATTAAGGAATATAACTTAAATATAGATAATGAATTATCAGATGAGGATATAGAGAAGGTAATTCAAAAAATAAAATATGAAGATGAAAGCAACCTTAGAAATTTGAGGAAGGTAGCAAGAAAAGAATTTTATAATTATGTAAATAAAAGTTAGATAGATAATCTTTGAATAACAAAAAGGATGAAAAGATAGTGTGAGATTATAAATTCACACTATCTTTTATTATTTTATGTGGAATATATTAGTAAGCATGTATAATAAGTGTAATACGGAGATTTTAAAATATTAATGTGAAATTCATAGATAAAGTGGTGATAGGATGAGTAACTTTTCGTTTTTTAATGGTGAGTGGGAAGTATTAGCTAAGCTAGGTGAGAGTGCTGAGCGTAATGTTTATATTGATCCGAATACAACAATTAGTAAATTACGATTACTCAGTGAAACCATTGCGAAAGCTGTACTTGCTTCAGATAATATTAAAGAATTTTATGATACCAATCAAATAGACCGATTAAATACAATGCAACGTGAAGGACTAGCAGAACCGGAAATTTTGGATATCTTCCACCTGCTTCGTAAAAAAGGGAATAAAGCTTCTCACGATGGTAGTTATGGGACAGCAGACGAAGCGAAGCAACTTTTAGCACTTGCTTACCAACTTTCTATTTGGTTTATGGAAGTGTACGTAGATTGGGAATTTAGTGCACCAAAGTTTGTCGAGCCTACTAAAGAAGCCGATTCTTCTGCATTACAAGAACAAATTAAACAACTACAAGCAGAGATTGATAAGAAAGAAAAAACTTTAGAGAAACAACTTGAAGTGATTTCGGAACGTGAAGTGGAAAAAGAAGTTCGCATTCAACGTAAAGAAAAATCACGTAATCACTTACGTAAACATCAACTGACAGAAGCACAAACACGTACGTTAATCGATGATAAATTACGTGCTGCTGGTTGGGAAGTTGATACAAACACAATCAACTTTAAAAAGCATAAAACAATGCCTGAAAAAAATAGAAATAAGGCGATTGCTGAATGGAAAATCGGTAGCCAATATGCAGACTATGCATTATTTATTGGTGAACAATTAGTAGGCTTAGTTGAAGCGAAAGCAAAACACCGTGACATTCCTGCAGCCCTTGAAAGTCAGGCGAAAAATTATGCGCGTAATGTCGTACAAATAGAAGGCATTCAACTATTACCTCCAAGTGGTGAATATAAAGTACCGTTTATTTATGCTTCAAATGGTCGCCAGTTCCTCCGCCAATTAGAAGATCAATCTGGTATTTGGTTCTGGGACACACGCTATCAAACAAAGCGTGCTCATGCACTTGAAGGTTGGCATTCACCAGAAGATTTAAAACTTTTATTAGATGTGAATGATGAAGAAGCAGATAAGCGATTGAAAGAGGAAGATATTACGAAGTTCAGTTTGCGTGATTACCAACAAAAAGCAGTTTTATCTGCCGAAAAAGCATTAATGGAAGGTGCACGTAAAATGCTTGTTGCAATGGCGACAGGTACAGGTAAAACTCGTACAGCTATTGCATTAATGTATCGTTTGATTAAAGCGAAAAAATGTCGACGCATTCTTTTTTTAGTAGACCGTAATTCGTTAGGGCAACAAACAGAAGATGCTCTCAAAGATTCTAAAATGGAAAATGGATTGCCATTCTCTTCAATTTATGACGTGAAAACGCTTGAAGATATGACACCTGATGTTGAAACAAAAGTTCAAATTGCAACAGTTCAAGGGATGGTTCGACGTTTATTCTATAGTGATGGCGAAAAACTACCTTCTGTTGGACAATATGACTTTATTATTGTCGATGAAGCACACCGAGGTTATACAAGTGATAAAGAGATGACAGACGAAGAGCTATTGTTCCGAAATCAAAATGATTATGTTAGCCAATATCGTCGTGTTATTGATTATTTTGATGCAGCAGTTCTCGGTCTAACAGCAACACCAGCGCTTCATACGACTGAAATTTTCGGTAATCCAATTTATAAGTATTCTTATACAGAAGCTGTTTTAGATGGTTATTTAGTCGATCACGAACCACCTTATTTATTTGAAACAGAATTAAAGGAAAACGGTATTACATTTAATCAAGGTGAAGAAGTAGAAGTGTATGACCCTGAGGAAGGCGAAATTATTTTAGAACAATTAGAAGATGAATTGAAATTTGAAGTTGAACATTTCAATAAAAAAGTCATTACAGAAGGATTTAATCGTGCTGTTTTAACAAAATTAACAGACTACATTGATCCTGAAAGTGATGAAAAAACATTGATTTTTGCGGCGACAGATCAACACGCTGACTTAGTTGTACGCTTATTAAAAGAAGCATTTGCGGAGCGTGGTGACGAAGTATCGGACGATGCGATTGTGAAAATCACAGGATCCATTTACCGCCCAAATGAAATGATTAAGCGTTTCAAAAATGAAAAGCTACCGAATATTGTTGTAACAGTAGACCTTTTAACGACAGGAATTGATGTACCGGCAATTACAAATATCGTCTTTTTACGTCGTATTAAATCACGTATTTTATACGATCAAATGTTAGGTCGTGCAACACGATTATGTCCTGACATCAACAAAGAGGTATTCCGTATTTTTGATGCAGTTGGTATTTATCATCAACTTCAAAAATACACAGATATGAAGCCTGTTGTGAAAAAACAAAATGTATCCATTGGCGCTTTAAAAGAAGCGTATATTCAATCAGAAACGAAAGACGAAGCACAGCACTTCTTAGATCAACTTGTTGCAAAAGTTCAACGTAAAAAGCAAAAGCTAGATGAAGCTGCGAAGAAAGAATTTGAGCAATTATCGAAAGGTGTCACAGTCGATGAATTTGCACATGATATTCAAGACTATACTCAAAAACAAGTAGAAACACATAATGCATTATTTGAGTATATAGAGAAGTATAGAACAGAGAAGGAACTTCAAGTGATTTCAAAGCATGAAGATCGAGTAACAGCTGTCAATCGTGGTTATGGAGAAGGGAATACGCGACCAGTCGATTATTTAGATGGTTTTGTTCAATATATTCGAGATAATATGAATGAAATACCTGCTCTTCAAATCATTTGTCAGCGACCAAAAGATTTAACGAGAGATGACCTTCGTGAAATTATTGTGCTATTAAGCACTGAAGGCTATAAAGAGAATGAGCTACGAAATGCGTGGAAACAAGCGAAGAATGAATCGATTGCAGCTGATATTATTAGCTTTATCCGCCAAGCTGCACTTGGTGAAGCGTTAGTGGATCAAGAGACTCGTGTGAAAAATGCGATGAAAAAAGTGTATGCGATGCATGATTGGACACCAAGACAGAAAAAATGGCTCCAACGTATCGAAACGCAGCTATTGAAGTTTCCTGTATTAGCACCAACACCAGAAGAGGCATTTTCTGAAGAACCATTTAAAAGCCAAGGTGGTTACACAAGACTAAAAAATGAACTTGGAGAAGACGAAGTGAATCAGCTTGTTTATTTAATCAATGAAGGTTTATATGCTGGGTAATTGAAGGGAGCTCTGACAGAGGGCTCCTTTTGATTTGTGATAAAAAAAGATATAATAAGAAGCAGTGCTTTATATTAGGAGGAACAGAATGAATAACAATGAAATTGTCTCAAAACTTTGGGGATTAGCAAACGTATTACGTGATGATGGTATTACATATCAACAATATGTAACAGAATTAACATATATTTTATTCTTAAAAATGATGAAGGAACAAGAAACAGAAAGCGTTATTCCAGAAGGATATCGCTGGGATGATTTACTTTCAAAAGAAGGCATCGAGTTAAAAGAATTCTATCAAGCATTATTATTAAAACTAGGATCTTCAGAAACAGAAAATGAACGCCTTCGTGCGATTTATAGTAGTGCATCTACAAGCATTGATGAACCGAAAAACTTAGAAAAACTTATCAAGTCCATTGATGAATTAGACTGGTACAATGCGAAAGAAGAAGGTCTTGGTGATTTATATGAAGGACTTCTAGAAAAAAATGCGAGCGAGAAAAAATCAGGTGCAGGTCAATACTTTACACCACGTGTACTTATCGATGTGATGGTCGAATTAATTGATCCAAAGCCAGGAGAAAAACTGAATGACCCAGCAGCAGGTACATTTGGTTTTATGATTGCGGCTGATCGCTATTTAAAAGAAAAAACAGATGATTATTTTGAATTAACAACTGAGCAAGCAGAATTTCAAAAGAAAGAAGCATTTACGGGTATGGAGCTTGTAAAGGATACACACCGACTAGCGCTTATGAATGCTTTGTTACATGACATTGAGGGACCACTTGAACAAGGTGATACTTTATCTACTAATGGTAAATGGATGAAAAACTTTGATGTTGTGTTAACAAATCCACCGTTTGGTACGAAAAAAGGTGGCGAACGTGCAACACGTGATGACTTAACGTTTGAAACATCAAACAAGCAATTAAACTTCTTACAACTTATTTATAATTCATTAAAAACAGATGGCAATGCACGTGCAGCAGTTGTTTTACCGGATAACGTGTTATTTGAAAGTGGCGTAGGTGCACAAATTCGCCGTGATTTGATGGAGAAATGTAATTTGCATACGATTCTTCGCTTACCAACAGGTATTTTCTATGCACAAGGTGTTAAAACAAATGTATTGTTCTTCGGACGTGGTACAACAGATAAAGGAAACACAAAAGATGTCTTTGTATATGACCTACGTACAAACATGCCTTCATTTGGTAAGCGTACACCGTTAACGCATAATCACTTTGAGGACTTTATGAAAGCATATCGCGCTGATAATCGTGAAGTTGTTGAAGATGAACGCTGGAATAAGTTTACACGTGAGGATATTGCTAAAAAAGATAATAGCTTAGATATTGGTTTAATCGCAGACGAATCATTATCAGCTTACGATAACTTACCAGATCCAATTGAATCAGCAGAAGAAGCGATTTCAAAACTTTCACAGGCAATGGGCTTATTACAAGAAGTAGTAGATGAGCTAAAAGCAATTGAGGTGAAAGAAGATGGCAAGTAAGAAGAAAGCAAAGACGTTAGAAGAGTTATTGGAAGAAGCGTTAGTGCCAGAAGAGGAGCAACCTTATGCATTGCCCGAGAATTGGGTTTGGGTGAAATTGGCATGTGTAACTGAGATAAATATGGGGCAATCTCCTAAAGGAGAACATACTACCAACGATGAAACACCATATCCATTAATTGGTGGGCCGGCTGATATGGGGGATGACCATCCTAATATTCAAAGATTTACTATGAAACCCACTAAGATAAGTAAGTTGAATGATTTAATTGTTTCGGTACGTGCAACTTTAGGGAAAACAAATATTTCTAATGCTGAGTACTGTTTAGGTAGAGGTGTTGCAGGTATTACTCCTAATAGGCTAAACATGCATTTACTACGTTTTTATTTTGATACGATCAAAAATTATTTATATGAAGTAAGTACAGGGACAACATTTCAACAAATTTCAAGAAAAGATATAGAAAATATTCCTTTTCCATTGATGCCTTTAAATGAACAACTAAAAATTATTAAATTATTAAATAAACAGTTAGAAAAAATTAATGAAGCTCAACAATTAATTGAAGAAGTAAAAGAAACATTTGAACTTCGTCGAGCTGCGATTATCAAAAATATTATAGAGTCAAAGACTAAAAATAAAACTTATGAAACAAAAAAATTAAGTGAGATTTTCTCTATTTTTGGTGGGGGTACCCCAAGAAAAAGTAATTCTAATTATTGGGATGGAAACATTAATTGGTTCTCTGCTAAAGATATAAAATCTACTTACTTAACAGATTCAATAGATAAAATTACACAAGAAGGAGTAGAAAATTCTTCTGCTAAATTAGCTAAAAAAGGCGCGGTTGTGATAGTTACCAGAAGTGGAATATTACAGCATTCACTTCCTGTCGCAAAACTATTAGTGGATGCTACGGTTAATCAAGATTTAAAAGTGTTTTATTCAGAAAATCAACTTTTAAATGATTTCTTACTTTGGTACCTGCAAGCTGATGAAAAGCACATTTTAAATGAATTTTCTAAGTCAGGCACAACTGTTAATAGTATTGAGTTTGATAGGTTTAAGAATATGTTAATTCCCATTTTACCTGATCAAGATTTAAAAGAAATTTTAGATTTAATAGAGCAACAAGTTGATAAGGAAGAAAAAGCATTAGATCTTATAGAAATTGAAAAGCATATCGATTCTTTGAAAAATTCTATTCTTTCAAAAGCTTTCAAAGGTGAACTT
>Ga0209025_1002902_pt1 | contig 17115 bp, 14 predicted proteins | sample AraplaMF_Col_mLB_FD_184256 | JGI IMG/M metagenome (GOLD analysis project Ga0209025, IMG submission 184256) | Arabidopsis root microbial communities from the University of North Carolina, USA - plate scrape MF_Col_mLB (SPAdes) (version 2) | ecosystem: Host-associated > Plants > Roots > Endosphere... | reverse complement strand
CAACTTCTATAGGAAAAAGCCAAATTTTAATGCGTGATTATACAATAGAAGAATTTCCGATTATCCTACTGGAACATACCGAAGAAGTTTGCTATCGATTAAGACAACAAAACAAACTTGCTCAAACCGTTCAATTTTCAATTGGATATAGTAAAAGTTATTCGGGTGGCTTTAGCAAAACACATACCTTAAGCCGTCCGACCAACTTAACCATGGACATTTATCAAGTTTGTCTATATTTTCTACATCAACAATATACTGGAGAACCAATTAGAAGTATTACTATTTCTCTAACAAAACTAATTGGTGAAGGAGAAGAACAAATTTCTCTTTTTGATAACATCATACAACGAGAAAAAGAAATAAAGCTAACGAAAGTAATGGATGAAATACGTACAAAATTTGGAAAAAATATCATATTAAGGGGAATTTCCTATACAAATAATGCAACAGCTAGATACAGAAACACACTGTTAGGGGGACACAAATCATGAACAACGCTAATATGCCAAAAGGCAGAGGAATGGTAAAATGGACACCGTTTGCAGCAATGCCAGAACAATTCGTCGGAATACGTGAAATGATCAAAGAGAAAAATAAAGTTGCACGCCCCATTTTAACTTCTGAAGAGAAAGAACGGATTGAGAACATGTTACTATGTTCATTGCTATCTGAAGAAGAGATATTAATTACATATTATGAAGACGGTTATTTACTCACTAACTATATGACCGTTATCGATATAGATCCATTAAATAGCTCCATCATATGTACGGATGCTTTCTATAATAAGATGACAATAAAATTTTCGAATATAATAGACGTAAAATAGAATACATTTAGGTGATGATGTTTGGAGTGTTATAAAGGAATGTATACAATGCAAGGGAATCAGATAAGAAAGAATACAGCGCGAACAACTATTCATAAGGATATAAATAATTATTCCTATTTAAATATACCTATGATTATCAATGAGAAAGATGGAATAACTTACGAGGTTTTAAGCGCTGGTTTTCATAATAATGATGCAGTAGCGATGATAACAACAGATGGTTTTGCTACAACTAGGGTAAATACACCAATCTTAACAGTAAAACACAATGATGGTAGTATCCAGGCATTCCGCTTACCTATAGAATTGGAGTATTGGGTACTTTCATGTATGTCTGATGCTTCAACAGGGAGAAATCCATTCCCATGTAAAGTCGCTTTTGGAATAATCGATACTAAGTTTCATGTGGAATTCAAGTGAAAAAGGAGCAAATTAATTTGCTCCTTTTATCGTTTTGTATGCTCTTTTCCTTTTCTTTTTACATTTTTTGCATACAGACTTTTTGATAATTATAAGAGCGAAGCCCTGAAATGGCATTCAACTGGATTCCTTCATGCTTTACTAAATCAAATAACTTTTCTATTGCTTCTTTACGAAGGTGACTCTATTCTAAAGTTCCACTAAATGAGAATAGTACATTTGGTACAACTAAATCCTCTGGTTCTATTCTTCGGGCAATCCATTCATTTTGCTAAGAATTAAATACAAGGTGCAAAAAACCGACCCGGGTTAATTACTTATTATCTCTTTCATTAAAGTCATATCCTTGTATATTGGAAATTTCTTAGTTAATTCTTTTACGATAGAATATGCTTTTTCTTTAGCTCTTACATTCTGGGGATTCTTTAATACTAAACAAATGATTTCAGCAATTTTAATCATTTCTAGTTCACCCATTCCTTGTGTTGTAACTGCTGGTGTCCCCAAACGAATTCCACTCGTAATAAAAGGACCCTTTTTATCAAAAGGAATGGAGTTCTTATTAACCGTTATCTCTACTTCCTCTAATAATATTTGAGCCTCTTTTCCTGTTAGGTTCATATTACAAAGATCTATAAGTAGCAAATGATTGTCCGTTCCACCTGTCAACACATTAAAGCCTAACTCTCTTAGTTCTTTTGCTAGCACCTTAGCATTCTTTATTGTATTTGAAACATATTTTTTAAATTCGGGCTGCAACGCTTCATTAAAAGCGACTGCCTTGGCCGCAATCATGTGCATAGCTGGCCCTCCTTGTATACCAGGGAATACACTCTTATCTATTGTAGCAGCCCAATCTCTTCGGCAGAGTATAATTCCCCCTCGAGGACCACGCAGGGTTTTATGGGTAGTGGTAGTAACAAAATCAGCATATGGAACTGGGCTCGGATGCATTCCAGTAGCTACAAGCCCAGCAATATGGGCTATATCTGCCATAAAAAATGCATTCACTTCTTTTGCGATGCTCGATAATCTCTCAAAATCAATAATCCTTGAATATGCACTTGCACCAATTACCATCATTTTAGGTTGATGTTTCAGCGCTAAAGTTCTAACTTCATCATAGTCAATATTGAAATGTCGCTTATTTACTCCATAAGATATAAAATTGTATAATACACCCGAGGAATTAACAGGGCTCCCGTGTGTAAGGTGACCACCGTGGGATAAATCCATTCCTAATACTGTATCTCCAGGCTTCAAACAAGCAGAGTAAACAGCCATATTTGCTTGTGCCCCGGAGTGAGGCTGCACATTCGCATGGTCCGATCCAAATAATTGTTTTGCTCGCTCTATAGCTAAATTCTCTACAATATCTACATATTCACATCCACCATAGTATCTCTTTCCTGGATATCCTTCAGCATACTTATTAGTCAGCACTGTGCCCATTGCCTCTAAAACGGCTAGACTTACAAAGTTTTCAGAAGCAATTAGTTCAATATGTTTTTGCTGGCGTTGTAATTCATAATCAATTGCCTCAGCTACTTGATAATCTTTTTCCCTTAATTTCTTCATTATTAACTATCCCTTCTAATGAATTAGTAGTTTTTTTGTATGCACTATGATTTGTTGAGCCAACATATTGATTGAGAGCGAATGAACTGCGTATTGCTTCTGTAATAAATAACTTTGCAATGCTTACTGCCTCTATAACAGACTTCCCTTTCGCTAGTTCAGCAGCAATCGCTGCAGAGTAAGTACATCCAGCACCATGTATATGGTCGGTTTGAAATCGTTCTGATTGTATATATTTAAAATTCTTTCCATCATACAGTAAATCTAATGCTGTCTCATGTGCTAAGCGGCTCCCCCCTTTCACTAAAACATATTTTGGACCTAAATCGTGAATGATTTTTGCTGCTTCTTTCATGCCCGTAATGGATTTAATCGGAGCCACTTTACTTAAATGTGCCGCTTCCAGTAGATTAGGTGTGACAATTGTAGCTTTTGGTATGAGCAAATCTCGTAAACTATCTACTGTTTCGGGATGCATTATTTCTGTTACACCTTTGCAAACTAAAACAGGATCAATAACAATATTTTCGAGTTGATGTTGATCAATTACCTTGGAAACCAAATCGATTAGTTGGACCGATCCAAGCATTCCTGTTTTTACTGCATCAATGCCAATCCCTTCAATAATAGTTCTTAATTGCTCCTTTACTGTTATAATTTCTTGTGGAAATGTACGATGCTCCCAATAATTTTCAGGATCCATCGTAACAATAGTTGTTAATGCAGTCATCCCGTAGACATTTAACTCCTGAAATGTTTTCATATCGGCTTGGATTCCAGCACCTCCACTGCTATCCGAACCGGCTATAGACAAGACCTTGTTTTTCACCATAAGAAATCCTCCTATTTAACTGCTAATAGTGATAAGTGTAATTCGTAAAAGCAAGTATCTAGGATTGTAATTCACCTAGATACTTTTCAAGACGATTTAGAGCTTCCTCTAGTACCTTCATTGGCTGTACATAAGAAATCCTCACATAGCCTTCTCCATATTCCGTGAATGAGTCTCCAGGAATGAGTGCAACCTTAGCTTTTTTTAATACATCAGCAACAAATTCTGATGAGGTTTTCCCAAACTTTGAAATAGACGGAAAAAAATAAAATGAACCGTTTGGTTTGACTACAGTGAATCCCATATCTTGCAACCTCTCATATACATAGTCACGACGTATACGATATTCGTCACGCATGATGTAAGCATCGTTAATTCCTACTGTCAATGCCTCGATAGCAGCAACTTGACTAATCGATGAGACAGCAGCCGTCGTGTATTGCTGTAGCTTCTTCATTTCTTCAATCAGATATCCTGGTGCAAAAGCAAATCCTACTCTCCATCCTGTCATCGCATGGGATTTTGATAGCCCATTAATGACAATTGTTTTCTCTTTCATTCCCTCCATTTTCGCAATTGATACATGCTCCTCTTCAAAAACCAATTCGCTATATAATTCATCTGAAACAACCATTACATCTTTATCAACCAGCAAATCCCTAATTGCTTTTATTTCTTTTTGATTCAGTGTAACTCCAGAAGGATTCATCGTTGATGGGATAATGACACACCGTGTTTTATCTGTCATCATTTTTTGAAGAGCCTCTACTGTAACCTTAAATCCCGTATCCCTTGTGTCTAGATAAATAGGTGTTGCGCCACATAAACGAATAACCGGTTCGTATCCAGGATAAATAGGAGTTGGTAGAATAACTTCGGAACCTTCGCTAAGTATAGTTCTAAGAGCAAGATAAATCCCTCCGGTTGATCCGTTAGTTACTAGTATTTCGTGGTTAGGATCATAAGTAATTCCATATTTTACATGCATGTAGTTTGAGGAAACTTTAAGAAGTTCTGTATAACCCGAAGAAGGTGGATACGTTGTATGGTTATTTTCAATTGCCAATTGTCCAGCTATCTTTATATGCGCTGGAGTAGGAAAGTCAGGTTGACCAATGGTTAAATGGATGACATCCTCATATTGCGAAGCCATATCAAAAAAGGGGTCCATTTTTGAGGACTGCAATCGTGTTACTCTATTGTTTAATAAGTGTTTCATGTTTACATAGCTCCTTTTAGAGAGGGGTAGCAAAAGCCACCTCTCGCTGCCAAAGATGGTGACCAGAAAGTTAAATAGTATATGAATCTTTGATTTTTCACATTATAATAAAGTGATTAATTGTAGCATTAGAAATTTATGAACAATTTTCTACGTTAGCAAACACCTGATATTTCATCTCCATTGCATCGAGCAAAGTGAATAGTATGAATTTTGATAGAACCAACGAGTGTGTCTCTTCAAGCATTTCATGTGGCCGTTGTACATACATCCCTTGCTCAATTTCATCAGCACAATGTACTATTAATCTCTCAATACTGGCAGCACTTGACTCTAAATGAAATTGTAATCCAACGACATGGTCTTCATATACGTATGCCTGATTAACACATCCTTTGCTATACGCAATTCTCTTTGCTTGCGGAGGAAGTTGGAATGTGTCTGCATGCCAATGGAAAGGAACAAACACCTCAGGAAATCTGCTAAAGAAATCGATTTGCTTGGCCTCCTCCGACAATTTAACAGGAAACCAACCAATCTCCTTATAATGATTTTTAAATACTTTTCCCCCAAGGACTTCTGCGATTAACTGAGCTCCAAGGCATATCCCAAGTACTAGTTTTCGATGCTGAATAGCTTTCTTAATTAACTGTTTTTCCAATCCAAGCCATGGATATATTTTCTCGTCATAAACACCCATCGGACCACCTAGTATGACGAGCATGTCAAATTCCGAATAAGAGGGTAGACAATTGCTTTCATATAATAATGTCCCTGTGACTTCATGCCCTTTTTCCTCCGCCCAAGTTAAAATGTGTTCGGGTGATTCAAAAGATACATGCTGCAAATAGTGTATTCTCAAATTCTTTCCCTCCTTAAGATGTAGTTAAATTATTTAGATTTTAAGTATAATCTTGAGATTACCATTAAACAATTCAATCATTATTATAGAAACGATAGTTTTTACCTATCATTTTGTCTAATTGATGACTCATAATATACGTAAAAACCCACCTGCAGTACGGATATCTGAAAAAAACCTTTCCATTCACAATTAATCTATTAATTCACAGATTCAGCATGCATACGTACAAGTGGCAAAAGACAAGTTCACCTAAAGATTGTATGAAACAAGGTGATTACTGTCATATGAACAAAACCTTTTCAATGTAAAAGAAATAACTGTATGTACGAACACAAACAATAGATATTTACTATAATTTACCCTATAATGATTATTATTTCCTATAAAAAAATAATAACTTTTGGAGGAATAACTATTGGATCTAAAGCAATTGGAATACTTCATGACCTTATGTCAGGAACTACATTTTACTCGTGCCGCCGAAAAGTTAGGAATCGCCCAACCCTCATTAAGCCAGCAGATCCGTTTGCTGGAACATGAAATCGGTACGCCATTGTTTGATCGTGTTGGAAAACGAACCACTATTACCGAAGCGGGCAAAACACTGCTCCATCATAGCTATAATATATTCCATGAGCTATCACAAGCTCGTGCCGCAATTAGTGAAATACAGGGTCTAAAAAGAGGATCATTAAAGATAGGAGCACTCCTGACAGTTACAAATTACTTGATTCCTCAAACTGTAATTGAATTTCACCAAAGGTATCCGAATATTGAATTGGCTGTTTCAGGTATGCGAACTGGGGATATTTATAACGGTATTTTACAAAATGAACTCGATTTGGGGATAGTATTTTTGCCAATGCAACATGATGAATTAGAAACTATTCCACTCTTTAAACAACATCTTTCTTTAGCAGTTCCAATCAATCATTCCGTTGCAGAAGAGGAATTTGTCACGCTTGACGTTTTAAAAGATACACCTTCTATTTTATTACCTGACACATATTTTTTGCGGCAGCTGATTAACGAACAATGTAATGAGCTTGGATTCACAGCAAAACCAGTTATGGAAATGACGACTATGGAATCAATCATACAAATGGTCAGCAAAGGCGTCGGCGTCACCATTCTACCCAAAGGTTACCTTGACTATATCGACAATAAACTTATACGGACAATCCCTATTCAAAACCCGATGCTTATTACGCAAATTGGCATCGCTTACCGTAAAAACAAATATTTGTGTGCAGCAAGTCGAGTATTCATGGAGCAGTTGATTTCCACTATAAAAAGTGAACAATTTAAATAAATTGCACTTTATACACATCGAAATCAGTCTGAAGTTTAAGAATCCTTTTGACCTATTGTATTTTACTTAAACTATAATGTACATCCGATAAGAGTTGATTAAAAATCCTGTATTTAGCATACAGGATTTTTATTTTCTTCTTCCACAAAATAGAGCATACTTGAACTAAATCTATTGAAACAGATATGAAATGCATAGAAAATGGAGACAGCAAAAGCTAAGAAAAAATTAGGGACTCATATATGGTATTCCTTTTCATTTTTCTTTATAAATTCATAACTGGTAGTCTTTTTCCTTCCTCCTCTTCCTTTATAGATGTTCACTTAAATAATTGCTTTCTTTTCAAGCTTCTAATCATACTCATTATTAGTCTGCAAAGCCTATTAACCCTTCACCTTGAAGAATTCTCTTGCTTTATGAAGAGCAAATATGAATCGATCAATCTCCTCTTCTGTGTTATACAAATAAAAACTCGCACGTGCCGTGGAGCTGGTACCCAGATGTTCCATGAGTGGCTGACAACAATGCTGTCCAGCACGTATGGCTACTCCATATGCATCCAAAACAGTAGCAATATCATGCGGGTGAATATTCTCCAATTGAAACGTCACCAGTCCCAAACGCTCTTTTTCTGGACCAACTATTGTTAAATCTTCAATCTGTTTCATTTGCTCTACTGCATAGCCAGTTAAAAGCTTGTCATGCCTTGCAATGTTTTCTATTCCGACTTGTTCAAGAAAGTCTATCGCCACTCCTAAACCGATAGCCCCAGCAATAATCGGCGTACCCCCTTCGAATTTCCAAGGTAATTCCTTCCATGACGAAGCATATAAGCTAACACTATCAATCATTTCCCCCCCGAATTCAATTGGCTCCATCTTCTTAAGTAAGGATTCTTTTCCATATAGGGCACCAATCCCCGTAGGCCCACACATTTTATGTCCTGAAAACGCATAGAAATCACAGTCCAATTCTTGAACATTCACCTTTATATGAGGAACACTTTGTGCTCCATCCACTAAAATGACAGCTCCATGCTTATGTGCAATGGATGCCATTTTCTTCACCGGGTTAGTAATGCCTAGTACATTGGATATGTGTGATACGGCAACTATCTTTGTCCGTTTTGTGATTGTATTCTCCACATCTTCTATTGTAAACGTCCCGTCTGGTTGCAGTGGAATATATTTCAATACAGCTCCGGTGCATTTTGCTACTTGCTGCCAGGGAATTATATTACTGTGATGCTCCATTGCAGAAATAACAATTTCGTCCCCGTTTTTACATACCGATCGTGCATAACTGCTTGCTACTAGATTAATTGCTGCTGTGGCACCTCGAGTGAATAGTATTTCTTTTTCTGATTTTGCGTGAAGAAAACGAGCTACCTTAAACCGTGCTCCTTCATAAGCATCCGTTGCTCGTGAACTCAGTGAATGAACCCCACGATGGACATTTGCATTATCCCATTCATAGTAGTGTTTTAGTGCCTCAATTACCTGAATTGGCTTTTGTGCTGAGGCAGCATTATCTAAATATGCTAGGGGATGCCCATTAATCTGCTGATTAAGAATCGGAAAAAGTTTACGTATTTCTGAAATATTCATGATTACTCCCCCAATCCTTTGCTTATCATACTTAATACTCGATAATGAGCCTCAATTGTTGTTTCAATTACCTCATCCGAATGAGCATTCGATATAAACATGGCTTCATAGGGCGTAGGAGCTATCAAAACACCATGATTCAACATAGCCGCATAATATTTTTTAAATAAACGCATATTTGAAAGTTGAGCAGTTTCATAATTCACAACCTCATGTTCTGTAAAATAAAAGCAAAGCATTGAACCCACTCTATTTACTTTCAATGGAATACCAGTCAGTTTGGCATTTTGTATAAAGCCTTCAGCTAACCTAGCACCTTTTCTTTCTAGTTTTTCATAGATTCCATGCTGAGACAATAATTGCAAAGTTGCATACCCGGCTGCCATTGCGACCGGATTCCCAGATAATGTTCCAGCTTGATAAATCGATCCAGAAGGGGCCATTTGTTCCATAATTTCTCGCTTTCCGCCATAAGCGCCTACCGGGAGCCCTCCTCCAATTACTTTTCCTAGACATGTAAGATCTGGCTTAATTCCGTATAAACCTTGCGCTCCATAATAGCCTACACGGAAACCAGTTACCACTTCATCAAAAATGAGTAGACTTCCGTAGCGTTCAGTAATCTCACGTAACCCATGAAGAAATCCGGGCAATGATGGTATGACCCCCATATTTCCTGCAATCGGCTCAACAATAACAGCAGCAATCTGCTCACCAAATTTTTCAAATACAAAACGAATACTATCTAAACTGTTATAAGGTACTGTAATGGTATTGGAAGCAACACTTTTCGGGACTCCTGGACTGTCAGGTAAACCCAATGTTGCCACACCAGATCCGGATTTGATTAAAAAGGGATCCGCATGTCCGTGATAGCCTCCTTGAAATTTCACGATTTTTTGCCGTTTCGTATATCCTCTTGCTAAACGAATGGCACTCATGGTAGCTTCTGTACCAGAATTGACCATACGTATCATTTCAATAGATGGAATACTTCTACATATTAACTCCGCCATTTTTGTTTCAGCTTCTGTTGGTAAGCCAAAACTTGTTCCCTGACTTGCTGCCTCCTTTATGGCTTTAACAACTTCCGGGTGAGCATGCCCTAATATGAGTGGACCCCATGAACCAATATAATCAATAAATTCATTCCCATCGATATCAAATACGTGTGCACCCTGCCCATTTTTAGCAAAGATAGGTGCTAAATTTACGCATGAAAATGCGCGAACCGGACTATTAACTCCGCCAGGCATAATTCTTTTAGCTTTATTGAACGCTATTTCAGAATTTGTGTCTTTCCTTTTCATGTGCAATTTTTATCCTCTCCTTTTCAACGACTAATACTTTGCCATACATAAAAAAATATGAGATTATACTCTACAAATTCCCTACTACTCTATCTTTCATTCATCCTCTTATCCGAAAGCTTATTTATAACCATTTATTGTATAAATCAGCAATCCATTTATCTTCCACTAAAAAAATTGCTTCACGACCACGACTTTTGCATCTGTAAAAATAATTACCAATAAAATCGACTTGTGTAAGTTACACGCTATGATGATTTTATTGGATTAGGTATTTTCACCTAAGAATAATTTTAATGGGTCCTCCATTCTTTCTCATTTCTTATGAACTTGTATATGGAAAGAAAACATTTTTCGCTTTGCATGTTCTACTAAATCTGTAAACAATGGTGTACGTTCATCGTTCATAATGAAACTAAATTCCTTTCCGATAGTATTTTGTATTCCAACTTAGTTTAAAATGCAGCGATTCATAGTTCAATATAATAATAAATATAGTTTCAATAGGAATTACCTATTATAATAAAATCAAGATGGAAATTTACTTTCCTTAATTTGTGATTCATATCCAAACGGACATTATCGTTATCAATTTGATGGGTGACTACATCTGCTTTGCTGTAATAGAGCATCATACATTTCTTAATAGATTATTGAAAAGAAAAAAGCTCTGCACTTCGCAGGCTTTCTTTATGATTTAATTATTAAATTATTCATAAAATCCCCTATAGAATTCGCTTGGAATATACGGAAATAAGAAGATTGAACATCGTAATGTTTGTCAGTAATGATTAGGATTGAAGGGAAAAATTTAGAAGCTTTCGGTTGCCAAGATTCATTGTGCCATTCTTGACTATGGAAGTATAACTCATATCTATTTATCTTATCTTGCATTATTTTTTTACTGTATACTGACTTTTGAACTTCAATAAAAAATGGAGATCTACGCCATATCGTAAAGGCATCTGGCTCCATATACTCTTTCCCATACTTAGGTTCCACTTTGAATAATTTAGGATTTTCGTAGTAGACAAGTTGTTTGTATACGTCAACAATACCAAGGAAATGAGGAATTTTTTGACTCGTCTTTTTGATAGAACTTGGTTGTGGAAAATAAATGTATGGGTGCTGCAATACGTTCGCATCAACATAACCATCTCTCCTTAATCGTTTCATAACCGTATTACAACAAGTTACTGCATTCTTTAAGCCTTGAAAATGCAAGTCAATAATATCATCACGGGACATGCATCTAAATCGCTTCAAATCATTTAAAATTCCTTTATCTCTACTCCTCATCATCTAACACCCCAAATAAAGGAATTTCTTCTTTTAGAGGCATTTGGAGCATTTTCTCTTCTTTAGACATACGATAGGGCTCAACAATTTGTTTTGCCTTACTTAATTCCAAATAAGGTGCTTGAACTTTCTTTAATCCATTTCGTTTTAAAATCATTTGGCCAGATTGCTCTAAATGCTCTGAACCAGGAGTACCCATGATATTACTATTAATTGCACTATCACATTTAAAACCAATTCTTACGGTCATATTGAGTTTTAACTTACCATCTAAAACCTTTGCATCTGGCCTCTGCATACTAAGCATAAGAAAGACTCCAAGTGATCGGCCGACTGCTGAAATCTTTTCAATTGTAGTCATACACTCTTTTTCATCTTTAAGCATAGCCACTTCATCGATAGCCAATAAAATATATGGTTTTTGATGATCAGAGTTCAATTTGTTGTACGCATCAATATGGTCAACCTCAAATTGTTCCATGAGTTTTCTTCGTTCTCTGATTTCCTTCCATAGCTTTTGAAGCATTATTTTCATTTCGATTTCTTCCATACAAACTTCTTTTACATGCTTCACTCTTCGCAAGAAATGAAATTCAGAATTTTTTAGATCTCCAAGATACAAATGCAACTTATCAGGTGACATATATTGAATGAATGTGGAAAGTACAACACGCACCATACTACTTTTTCCGCTTCCCGTTTCCCCTGCAATTAATAAGTGTGGTGAATTGGAATCAATCATATCGTATGTAATCATTTTTCCAAATTGATCCCGGCCAACCACAACAGGAAGACGGTATTCCTTTAATAATGACTGCCACTCTTTATAACAGTACTTATAAGGTTTTAATCCAGTATCTGAATCGAATACATGTAGTACAAACTTTTTCACATCCCCTTCAATCGTAATATTCCGTCCTAATATTTGCTGGAAACAAAACCACTTCTTTTCAATCTTTTGTGGATCTAATCCGTTTGGTATGGTAAATACATATCTCACGCTTTCTGTTGAAGAAGAAACCTTATGTACCTTTGGATAAATAGGCAATTTCCCTCCACGTGTTTGATGTTCCGTATATAAACCTGCTTTTACAAACACCTCTATAAGGCGATTCCTTAACTTTTGTGTATGAAGCCACTCCTTTATAATCCTCATTACTCCATTCCTCCCTAAAACATGATTACGATGCGAAAAAATGCGTATCCAATCAAGCAAACTCCACCAATTCGCATACCATAATAAATACTTCCACTCACAAACTTTGCAGCAAATATATGGTCATTTTGTACCAAATACTTTTCTAACAAGACTGCCCCAATTAAAACCGTCCCCATTACTCCTAATGCAATATAGGTATTTAACACTTGATCGGACATATGAAAGAATGCAAAAGGACTTAATGAATTGTATTTACGAATTGTATTTTCTTTATCTTTGTATGACCGATCTATAAACTTGCGGAAAAAAATCCTTTCTTTCCTTACTCGCATTTAAATGCCTCCGTTCTCTTTATAAACAGAATAAGAAACCTTATAAAACATAGGGTTGATTCACTTATTACCTTGTTAACATTACTTTGATAGTTAATTTGGTATGTACTTTGCCAATACAAAGGCGAATTGATTTGATATCTATCTTGATAATACGTTTGCTAGCAACTTTGATAGCGACCTTGATACATCATATTGCGAACAGCTTGTACATTATTAACACTTTTGTTTAAAAAAATCATGCTTTGGTAAAAATGTGATTAATAGAGTATCTACGAATAGGAGTGTTCGCAGTGTTTGGCTTAGGAAAACCATTATCTAAGTTTGGTAAATTTTTAAGAAAGAATGATATTACTCAAACGGAATTAAAGGAATGGAGTGGGGTAAACCAAAATACAATTAGCCGTATCTCTCGTTCGAATCAATACAAGCCTTCATTAGGGAATGGTCAAAAGATAATTAGGGCCTTAAAAAGAAAAGGATTCGGCGTAGACTTTGAAGATTTTTGGATGTGATAATTCGCTCAATATGTACTACTGTATCAACACTACACTTTAATGAAAGAGATATTCAAAAATGACTATCTAATAAAAAAGATCAACTACCATTTAAAGTAGTTGATCTGCATGTGCAATCTCTATAAAAAATACATATTATATTTACTTACTACATTATAAGGTTTTTAACTTCTACCCTTAAACATACTATCTAGGATTCTAACCTAGAATCTGAACTTATATCTTAAATCCACCAATTAATTCTTGAAGTTCTTCGGCCATCTGTGCTAATTGTATTGCTGAAGAATTTATCTCTTCCATAGAAGCATGTTGCTCCTCAGATGAACCGGCTATCGTTTGCATACTTGAAGAATTCTCTTTCACAGCCATAGATATTTGATTAATTGATGTATCGACTTCCATTACATCACTTGTCATTTTATTTGATAATTCCACCATACCATGTACTTTTGACACGATATCATTTGCAGATTTTGAGATTTCATAAAAACTTTGTTTTGTATCATTCGCAACCTGAATCCCTGACTGCACTTCAACTCCTACTTCATTCATAGCTTTTACAGTCTCATGTACATCTGCTTGTATTTCATTAATTAAACTTCCAATTTCCATTGAAGATTCGGATGATTGCTCCGCTAACTTCCTGACTTCATCGGCAACAATTGCAAATCCACGCCCCTGCTCTCCTGCTCTAGCCGCTTCAATCGCTGCATTCAATGCTAATAAATTTGTTTGTGCTGCAATACTTTGAATTGCTTCTAATATACTTCCGATTTGCTGCGATTTCTTATCTAATAATTTAATTACATTATCGGATTGAGAAACAGAATGATGTATAGACTGCATTTGCGTTACAGTTTGTTCTACTAATTGTTCACCCTCATTGGCTTTTTGTTTTGTGTATAAGGATGAGGCCGATACTTCTGAAGCATTATCAGCTACGTACTGAATGTTACGCGTTACATCACCAATTAAATTCGCTCCAGACGCCACTTCATTATTTTGAACTTCTGCACTATTCGATATTTCTTCCATTTCTTTTGTAATTTGTTCTGTCGCAATACTGGCTTGCTCTACGCTAGCAGTTAGTTCCTCAGACGAAGCAGCCACATGTCCTGCAGATGTATTAATTCGAGAAATTATATTACGTAACGACTCTGCCATTGTATTGAAACTACCACCTAATTGACCAAGTTCATCCTTTGAACGAATATCTATTTTCTCAGTTAAATCTCCCTGACTAATTTTTTGAGCTGAAATAACTAATTGTCTTAATGGATTAATAATAGATTTAAGAATGAAGAAAATTACAAATCCACCTAACAACAATGAAGCCCCTATTATAGTGAGCGTTTTATAAAAAATAGAATTGGTAGCCTCTTCAATTTCTTTAATAGGCATTACGCCAGCTATTTTCCAACCTGTTTTTTTGTTTGTCTTAAAGCTTATGTTTCGATCCTCACCATTAAGGCTATAAGTAATTACTCCATCTTCTTTCTTGTATAGTTCATCTGCTAATGATTTTTCTAATTTCTCACCTGGCTTAAGCGTAGGATGAACAACTATAGTCTTATCTTGACTTACTATAGATACAAAGCCTTGTTTTCCTATTTTTATCATTTTAGAAGTTTTTACGATATCATCAATATTCAAATCCACACCAATGACACCACTTTTATCAGCATTTTGCTTTGCAATTGCTATTACCATATTTCCTGTAGCCTTTGATTTATAAGGAGACGAAACAATAATCTCTCCATTAGCTTTTACTGCATCCTTATACCAACTACTTTCTAACGGATTAAATCCTTCTGGTATTTTTCCAACAGGTGCATGAATAAATTGATTATTACTGGATGTAGTATAAATTGTTTCTATCTCTGGATGTAACTGTATATATTGATCAAATTTACTTTGTACATTTTGCAATTGGTCAGCATTATAATCACCTTGTGTAAGTATCTTTGCAAAATGAGTTACATCTACATGTTTATTTTCTAATTCATCATCAACTATCTTATTTAAAATACTTACATTATCTTTCGCAGTTTGTAGAATTGTTTCATTAAGATCTGTTTTTGCTTTATCATAAGATGATACTCCTACGACAAGACTAGGTATAATTAATATTGCAATAAATGCCATGGACAACTTCGTTTTAAGCTTCATTTGTTCCAATCCTTCTTTTATTTTAAACACTTTCCACTTCTTCCTTTCATTCAACTTATATAGTTTATTTAATCGTTTGCTCCTTTATTTTTTCTACTTTCATTTATGATATCATTCGAAATGAAATTACCGTTATATCCTTTTACATATATCTTCTTATATAACAATTTAATTTTTACAAGCGGAGTTTTATCTATCCACCTTTCGAATATGTTATTTTTCTATATTAAGCAATGTTAAGACTATAAATTACCTGCATGAAACATAGACTTCAATTAAAAGATAATTTTTGACTTTGATTGAATCAAAAGTTTAATTTAGAACGATTCAAATTGGATGAAATCCTTACCATAATAAATTTACTAAAACTTAACTAAGTGAATTTATTCTTTGGATAATTATACTTAACAGCCTTTTAACCACTCTAGCCGCTTCACTTCATTCATTTACTACAGCCATTTTTGTATTATTGGATACCAAACCATAAATTCTAAATAGGAGAATAAAATAAATTGGAGGACTTCATTGTAACATGTATGCATAAGTTTTAAATATTAAAATTAAAAAATATATTTTTCATTATATTATCTTCTTGAATTACTAATAATAGATTGTGAACTTTTTGGACTAACGTCTATATCAGGGTATTACTAAGATTAGAATGAATGAATAACAGCACCAATCAATATATATTTTAATGATGATATTCTTTATTTAACCCAACACTAAATTATTTGTATATTCTATAGATATATCATTACTCAATCCCTTTTAATAAAACAGGTCACTTAATCTGTAAAGAAGGTTATTCTATTACCGAAGTTTTTAATTTTTTCCAGCTTCTCTTTTAATATTTTCTTACTCTTTTTTTAAATAAATATATAACTACGTTTTCCCCATATGTATACATTAAAGATGCTTCCTTTCCTTTAAACTGAAACATACATTAGAATGTTTTTCTTTATTTCTCAGAATTAAGACCCTAGGATTTTTCTTAATAATCATGTAATATACGAGCCAGAAGTAAATAAAAAGACTTGCTCTGTGCTATTGAGGGAGAGTCTAAGAGCCATCTCAATATGTGGCTACATAGAGTCTCGCCACCAAAACGTGGATATTATACGCTAAGAAACATTTCAGATTTAAAAGCTGATTTTCACACGTTAAGGAATTTCCCTTCTTATGTTTCTAGCATATTCAAGCATCATTTTTTAAAAATACAGTTGAGATGCGTTCAAAAAAATAGAAAGACTTCATTCAAGAATACTTATCATGAATGAAATCTTTCTCTTATAAAAGATATTTAATTTCCACCTTGAAAATGTTGTATATTAATTGATTTTAAACAATTAAGTTCAACTAGTTCTGTTGCATTAAAATTGCATTTATATCTTTTTAACAAATTTAGATTTTAATTTCATAGCTCCAAAACCATCAATTTTACAGTCAATATCATGGTCACCATCTACTAAACGTATACTTTTTACTTTTGTACCGATTTTCACAACCGATGAAGTTCCTTTTACTTTAAGGTCTTTGATTACTGTTACAGAATCACCATCGTTTAAGACATTTCCATTAGCATCTTTAATAACCTTTGTATCTTCATTATTTTCAGTTTCTGATTCTAAAGTCCACTCATGAGCACATTCTGGGCAAA
>Ga0209025_1002899_pt1 | contig 17122 bp, 14 predicted proteins | sample AraplaMF_Col_mLB_FD_184256 | JGI IMG/M metagenome (GOLD analysis project Ga0209025, IMG submission 184256) | Arabidopsis root microbial communities from the University of North Carolina, USA - plate scrape MF_Col_mLB (SPAdes) (version 2) | ecosystem: Host-associated > Plants > Roots > Endosphere... | reverse complement strand
TCCAGGCAATCTTCAACGGTGATGCGGGCCATGGGGCTCCTGGCGGCCGGCGGGCCGTCCATACAGGCTTTAAGGGACCGCAGAGTGTAGCGGCGATGTTGTCCACAGGCAAGGGTTGCTTGTGGAATCAGTGAGTTACGGGCGCCCGGCCGCCCCTCTGGCCGCTTCGCGGCTCGTTTACCCCTCCCCAACCCTCCCCTGCGCGCAGGGGAGGGAGCTGTCCGCGGCAGGTTCAGGCGCCCTCAGACGCCAGGATCGTCCGCCAGCAGCGCCGTGATCAAACGGGCGTGGCGGGCCACCTGCTGGTCCTTGCGGACGCGGCTGGCGATGAAGATCGAGCACATCTCGCCGACGGCCGTCTCGAAGTCCTCGTTGACGATCACGAAGTCGAACTCGCTGTAGTGCGACATCTCCTCGCGCGCGGCGGCCAGCCGCTGCGCGATGACTTCCTCGGAGTCCTGGCCGCGGTTGCGCATGCGCTGCTCCAGCGCCTGACGCGACGGCGGCAGGATGAACACGCTGACCGCGTCGGGCACCTTTTCGCGCACCTGGCGCGCGCCCTGCCAGTCGATCTCCAGCAGCACGTCCTTGCCCGACGCCAGCTGCGGTTCCACCGACTGCCGCGCCGAGCCCTTCCAGTCGCCGTGCACGAGTGCGTGTTCGAAGAAATCGCCATTGGCGACCATCGATTCGAATTCCTGCGCGCTGACGAAGTGGTAGTGCTCGGCGTGCCGCTCGCCCGGTCGCGGCTTGCGCGAGGTGAACGAGATCGACAGGCAGATGTTCGGATCGCGCGCCAGCACGGCGTTGACGATGCTGGATTTTCCGGCGCCCGAAGGGGCGGCGACGATGAAGAGGGTTCCGCGCATTTGTCGGGATTGGAGATTCGGGATTCGGGATTCGGAGAAAGCGGATTGGCCAGTATCGAACTGTCGGCAGACTTGAATCGCACCATTTCCGTGCGAATCCCGAATGCCGAATCTCGAATCCCGGCTACTCGATGTTCTGTATCTGCTCGCGCACCTGGTCGATCAGCACCTTCAGTTCGACGGCGATCGCCGAGCTGCGCGCATCCACCGACTTGGAACCCAGCGTGTTCGCTTCGCGGTTGAATTCCTGCAACAGGAAGTCGAGGCGGCGGCCGACGGCCTCCTTGAGCTTCAGCACGCGACGCGCTTCGGCGACGTGCGAATCCAGGCGGTCGAGTTCCTCGTCCACGTCGAGCTTCTGCAGCCACATCACCAGCTCCTGCTCCAACCGCCCGTTGTCCAGCGGCTGCGCGAGGTCGGCCAGGCGCGTTTCCAGCTTGGTGCGCTGGCCGGCGCGGATCAGCGGCATGAGCGTGCGCACTTCGGCCGCGAGTGCGGCGATACCGTCGACGCGCTCGGTGATCACGGCCGCGAGCTTGCCGCCCTCGCGCTCGCGGGCGCGGACGAATTCGTCCAGCACCTCGTCCAGCAGCGACAGCGCCTGGGCCTGCAGTTCGGCCGGATCGGTCGCCTGCGCCTGCAACACGCCGGGGAACTGCAGCAGTTCGGTCAGTTCGGTGCGAAGGCGCGGGAAGCGCGAGTCCAGATCCAGTGCCAGTTCGCTCAGCTCGCGCAGGCGGGCGGCGTTGAGCTGCAGCGCGCCCTCGCCTTCCGGGGCGCGCAGGCGCAGCGTGAGGTCGATCTTGCCGCGCGCCACGCGGCCGGCGACGCGCTCGCGCAGCGCCGGTTCCAGCGAGCGCAGCTCATCGGGCAGGCGCAGGCCCAGCTCGAGGAAACGGTGGTTGACCGAGCGCAGCTCGCAACCCAGCGTGCCCCAGGGAGTCGTGCGTTCGCCGCTGGCGAAAGCGGTCATGCTGCGGATCATTCGCGAACCCATTCGGGTCGGCACGAAGGGCCAACCGGGAGCGAATGGTAAACTCGCGCGCCCCAGAACGGTATAAACCAAGGTATCCAGGCCATGTCCGGCACGCCCGTCGCCCCTTCCGCCGGCCTCCCGGCCACCGTCGCGCGCCCCAGCGGCCGCGCGCCCGCGCAGATGCGCGAAGTCCGCATCGAACGCGGCTACACCCGTCACGCCGAAGGCTCGGTGCTGGTGAGCTTCGGCGAAACCCGCGTGCTGTGCACCGCGAGCGTGGAGAACAAGGCGCCGGGATTCCTGCGCGGCAAGGGCGAAGGCTGGGTCACGGCCGAGTACGGCATGCTCCCGCGCGCCACGCATTCGCGCTCCGACCGCGAAGCCTCGCGCGGCAAACAGGGCGGCCGCACGCTGGAAATCCAGCGCCTGATCGGCCGCTCGCTGCGCGCCTGCATCGACCGCAAGGTACTGGGCGAACGCACCATCACGCTCGACTGCGACGTCTTGCAGGCCGACGGCGGCACACGCACGGCGGCGATCACCGGCGCGTACGTCGCGCTCGTCGACGCGGTGCAATGGCTGCTCAAGCGCCGCGAGATCGCGCGCGATCCGATCCTCGGCGCGGTCGCCGCGGTGTCGGTGGGCATCTATCGCGGCGTGCCGGTGCTGGACCTGGATTACGCCGAGGACAGCGCCTGCGACACCGACATGAACGTCGTGATGAACGACGGCGGCGGTTTCATCGAACTGCAGGGCACGGCCGAAGGCCACGCCTTCCGTCGCGAGGAACTCGACGCGCTGACCTCGCTTGCGCAGGCCGGCATCGCCGAACTGATCGCCAAGCAGCGCGAAGCGCTGGCAGGCTGAGCTTCGCCATGCAAAGGCACATCGCGTGCTTCGCGCTGGTCGTGGCCGATTACGACGAGGCCATCGACTTCTACGTGCGCAAGCTCGGCTTCGAACTGCTCGAAGACACGGACATGGGCGATGGCAAGCGCTGGGTGCGCGTCGCCCCGCGCGGCGCGCAGACAGCGATCCTCCTTGCGCGTGCGGTGGACAACGAACAGCGTGCGGCGATCGGCCGCCAGACCGGCGGCCGCGTGGGCTTCTTTCTCTACACCGACGACTTCGCGCGCGACCACGCGTCGATGGTCGCCAATGGCGTGCGCTTCCTCGAAGCACCTCGCCATGAGCCGTTCGGCGTGGTCGCCGTGTTCGAGGACCTGCACGGCAATCGCTGGGACCTGCTGGAGCCGGCGGCATGAGCGAGGGCGAACGCTGGGTCATCGCCAGCAGCAACCAGGGCAAGCTGCGCGAGATCCGCGAACTGCTCGGCGGCACCGGCGTCGAGATCGTCACGCAGGGCGAGCTGGGCGTCGGCGATGCCGATGAAACCGGCCTCACCTTCGTCGAGAACGCATTGCTGAAAGCGCGCAAGGCATCGCGCGAAACCGGACTGCCCGCGTTGGGCGACGATTCGGGTCTGTGCGTGGATGCGCTCGGCGGCGCGCCCGGTTTGTATTCGGCGCGCTATGCGGGCGAGCACGGCAACGCGGAAGCGAACATCGACAAGCTGCTGCACACGCTGCGCGGCGTGCCCGATGCGCAGCGCACCGCGCATTTCTATGCGGTGATCGTGCTGCTGCGCCACGCGGAGGATCCGCAGCCGATCATCGCCGAAGGCATCTGGCGCGGCCGCGTGCTGCACGAGCGCCGCGGTGCGGGCGGGTTCGGTTACGACCCGGTGTTCCTGGATATAGAGCAGGGGCTCTCGGCGGCGGAGCTGGACAAGGATCTGAAGAACCGCATCAGCCATCGCGGGCTGGCACTGGCGGAGTTGCGCCGGCTGCTCGCGCTTTAGCCCCTCTCCCCACGGGAGAGGGGTTGGGGTGAGGGTCGGGACGCGCGGTGCGCTCGCACTGCCGCCGCTGTCGCTGTCGCTGTCGCTCACGAATATCAAATGGGTTCCCGCTTTCGCTGGAATGACGAAATAGAGGCTGATGCCGCGACAGCCTGGGGCCCGGCCTTCGCCGGGATGACGGCTCTTCCGTGACGGTTCCCTAAGCCACCAGGCATCAGAATCAAGCAATGCTCACCACCCCGCCGCTCTCCCTCTACGTCCACCTCCCCTGGTGCGTGCGCAAGTGCCCGTACTGCGATTTCAATTCGCACGAAGGCCGCGGCGCGCTACCGTTCGACGCGTACGTGGACGCGCTGCTGGCCGATCTCGATTTCGACCTGCCGCTGGTGTGGGGCCGCACGATCCATTCGGTGTTCTTCGGCGGCGGCACGCCGAGCCTGTTCCCGCCGGAGTACATCGACCGCTTCCTGCAGGGCGCCAGCAGCCGGCTGCGTTTCGCGCCCGCATGCGAGATCACGCTGGAGACCAACCCCGGCACCGCCGAGCACGGCCGCTTCGAGCTCTACCGCGCCGCCGGCGTGAACCGGTTGAGCTTCGGCATCCAGAGCTTCGACGACGAATGCCTCAAGCGCATGGGCCGCATCCACGACAGCGGCGAGGCCGAGGCGGCGGTGAAGCTCGCGCAGGACGCGGGCTTCGACAACTTCAACCTGGACCTGATGTACGCCCTGCCCGGGCAGACGCTGGCGATGGCCGAACGCGACCTGGAACGCGCCTTCGCGCTGAACCCCACGCACGTCAGCCATTACCAGCTGACGCTGGAACCCAACACCGTGTTCGCGGCGCGGCCGCCGCGCGACCTCCCCGACGACGACGCCAGCTGGGACATGCAGGAGCACTGCCAGTCGATGCTCGCGCAGGCCGGCTACGCGCAGTACGAAGTCAGCGCCTACGCGCGGCCGGGCCGGCAGTGCCTGCACAACGTCAATTACTGGCAATACGGCGACTACCTGGGCATCGGCGCGGGCGCGCACGGCAAGATCACGCTGGGCGCCGAGCAGGACATCCTGCGACGCTGGAAGATCAAGCACCCCACGCGCTATCTCGCCGCGGCGGGCCATGCCGAAGCGATCGGCGGCGACGACCGCATCGCGCCGGAGCGCCGGCCGTTCGAATACATGCTCAACGCGCTGCGGCTGGTGGACGGCTTCTCGCTGGATGCGTTCGAAGCGCGCACCGGCCTGCCGCGCACGACCATTGGTGACGCGCTGCGTCAGGCGCAGGCGCAGGGATGGCTGTCGATCGAAGGCGACCGCGTGCGGCCCACCGAACTGGGCCGCCGCTTCACCAACGACGTGATCGAACTGTTCCTCGATGAGTCCGCGCAGGAAACCCCTGCCGCACTGCCGCATGAGGTGGCCGGTTACACCGTCGGGTGAGTTCGTCGTGTCCTGTGGACAAGAGGTGTCGCAGGCGCCTCTGGCCGCTGTTTAGGTCGTCCGACGTTTCATCGAGTGCGCCCCCTGAGGGACCACGCTGGAGCGACAAGGCTGGCGGGGCACGGATGGGTCGATGCATGATCGTCCGATCTGAGACGGTGATCCCATGTCCGCCACGTTCGAACCCCTAGGCAGTTCGATCCCTCGCCCTACCCTGGCTTCGGCGGCATTGCCGCCGCGCGTGCGCCGCGTGCTCGAACATCTCTACGCGCTGGTGTCCGACGAAATGTCGCGTCAGCTCGAAGCGATGCTCGGCGAATTCGAGCAGCAGTTGTTCAAGCACGCCGACCTCGCGCGCAATCCGGCGCAGCAGGCGAGCCACCTTGAAACCCTGCGCACCACGCGCCTCAACCGCGCCGACCTGGTGCCGCGTTATCTGGCGCTGGTCGAAAGCGAACTGACCACGATCCGCGACCCGATCGGCGCGCCGCTGGACAGCGACGGCACCGCGCCGGCGTTCCGCGATCTCAAGCTGGTCGAGCACGGCGAGGTCGACGAGTCGCTGCTGCTGCGCACGATCGCATCGCGCCAGGAATCCCGCGCCGGCCTGCCGCTGTTGCTGCTCGGCCAGCGCTTCGGCGTGCTCGCCGGCCAGCCGGCCTTCGATGCCGAACGCCTGCCGATCGGCCCGTACGCGCTGGGCAAGATCCTGTCCGACGCCGCGCACGCGCTGCAGATCAGCCCCGAAGCGCGGATGCATCTGTACAAGGTTTTCGACCACCAGGTCATGACCGGCTACGCCCAGCTCGTCGAAACAATGAACGCCCTGCTGGCGCGCGAGAACGTGCTGCCGAGCCTGTCGTTCGTGCCGATCCGCCCGCGCTCGCCGCAGCGACAGGAAGGCGCGCGCCAGGACGGTCAGCGCGCGGACGGCCAGCGACGCGCCAACGAATCGAACGACGCGACCGATGCCGCCTCGCAGCGTCCGATGACCGCGTGGCCGGGACAGCCTCCCGGCTACGGTAGCGGCCCGGCGCTCGAGGACGACACCTTCAACCTGCTTCAGCAGTTGCTGGCCGCCAAGCGCGACGTGATGGGCAAGCTGCGGCCCGGCTCCGAAGCAGGCTCCGGCGCGCCGCGTCCGACGCTGACGCGCGAGGAGCTGGTCAAAGCGCTGTCGTCGCTGCAGGACGTCCCGCTGCACCAGGCACCGCCGCGCAACCTCACCGACGTGCGCCAGACCCTGCTCGCGCAGGCGCGCCAGCAGCGTGGCGAAGCGGCGTTCCTGTCGCGCGACGACGCCGACACGTTCGAACTGCTGGACCTGTTCTACAACGAGATCGGCCGCGAGCTGCGCACCGACGCCGCCGTCGGCACGCTGCTCAACCGCCTGCAGGTGCCGCTGGTACGTCTGGCGTTGCAGGACCGCGGCTTCTTCGTTCGCAACGAACACCCCGCGCGCCAGCTGCTCAACGCCGTCGCCGAAGCCGGCGCGCACTGGGTGCCCAAGGACGAAAGCGATCCGCAGCTCAACGACCAGCTGCGCCGGGCGGTCGACCACGTCGTGGAGAACTACGACGGCGACAACGGCGTGTTCGAGAACGCCAACCGCCAGCTGCAGGACCACCTGCGCTCGATGGCGCGCAAGGCGGAGGTCGCCGAACGCCGCCACGTCGAAGCCGCGCGCGGCAAGGAAAAGCTCGTGCTGGCCAAGCGCCAGGCGAGCGAGGCGATCGACGGCATCGTCAGCGAACACAAGCTACCGCGCTTCGTGCAGACGCTGCTGAGCCAGGCATGGACCGACGTGCTGACGCTCACCCTGCTGCGCAGCGGCGAGGATTCGGAGGAATGGCAACGCCAGCTCGACGCGACGCGCGAGATCGTCGCGGCGAACGCGGCGGGGCAACGCGGCCAGGTGTCGGGCGCGCTGGGCGAGGACATCGAGGCCGCGCTCACGCAGGTCGGTTACCACGTAGAGGACGCGGGTGCGATCTCACGCCAGCTGGTCACCGGTACGGCCGCCAACGACGATGCCGCCTCGCGCACGGAACTGGCGCTCAAGCTCAAGGCGCGCACGCGCCTGGGCGCCGACGAATCGCCCGCGCCGAAGAAGACCGAGCGTTCGCCCAAGGAGCAGGAATGCTGGCGCCATCTGCGCACGCTTCCGTTCGGGACGTGGTTCGAGTTCGACATCGGCGATTCGGGCGAGATCGTGCGTCGCCGCCTGTCCTGGTTCAGCCCGGTGACCGACAACGCGCTATTCGTGAACCAGCGCGGCCAGCGCGTGGCCGAGCAGTCGCTGGACAGCCTCGCGCGCCAGGTCGCGGCCGGCAAGGCGCGCGTGGTGACCGAGGAAAAGAGCCGCCTGGTCGATCGCGCCTGGGGTGCCGTGATGGGCGCGCTGGGCCAGCTGGTCGGTCACAACAATCCCTCCGAAGCGCACGCCTGAAGGATGCACGCATGATGGAAGAGTTCCGCCGCGCCCGCCGACGTGCCATCCAGGATCCGGTGCAGGTCGTGGACACCATGACCGACACGGTGATCGGCCAGCTCAGCAATCTTTCCGAGACCGGGATGCTGCTGATCGCCTCCGCGCCGCTGGTCGAGGATGGCCTGTACCAGCTGCGCTTCAACCTGCGCGGCGCGCCGCACCAGTCCTCGCCCATCGAAGTCGGCGCCCACCTGCTCTGGCAGGACAGCACCAGCACGCCGGGGCAGACGTGGTCGGGCTTCCGCTTCATCACGATGCTGGAGAGCGAACTGCAGCAGCTGAGGCATTGGCTGGAGTCGGGGCACGGCAAGCCGATGTGAGGCGGGGGCCAGTTGGGATGAGTGAGGCGGCCGACGCGCATCGCCCGCTCCTCACTTCTCCTGTCCATTTCCATTCCTGAACACGGCTGCTGCGACTCGATACGGCACAATGGGCCCGTCCCGCCCACGATCGCCTTCGAAGAATGAGCCAAGTCGCCGCGCTGTACCCGAACCACATCGCCGAACTGCACCGCCGCACCGAACAGGCCCTGGCCCGTGGCGGTTTCGAACACCTCGTCGTTCCCAGCGGCACCTCGCATTACCAGGTGTTCGACGATCGCGACTATCCGTATGCGGTGAATCCGCAGTTCAAGGCATGGCTGCCGCTCACGCGCGCGCCGGGCAGCTGGCTGGTGGCGACGCCGGGCCAGAAGCCGAAGCTGATCTTCCTGCAGCCGTTCGATTACTGGCACGTCGTGCCGTCGGCGCCGGCGGGCTACTGGGTCGACCACTTCGACATCGTCATCATCCGCAAGCCCGAGGAAGCGCTGCAGCACCTGCCGGCGAATCCGGCGCGGTGCGCGATCCTCGGCGAGGCGCAGAGCGCCGTCGGCAATTTCGTGCCGAACAATCCGGCGCCGGTCGTGAATTACCTGGAATACCACCGCGCGTTCAAGACGCCGTACGAAGTCGAGATGATGCGCGTGGCCACGACGCGCGGCGTGCGCGCGCATCGCGCGGCCGAGCGCGCGTTCCGTGCGGGCGCGAGCGAGTTCGGCATCCACCTGGTGTATTGCCAGGCCGCCGCGCAGGACGCGAACGACCTGCCGTACAGCAACATCATCGCGATCAACGAACACGGCGCAGTGCTGCATTACACCGATCGCGACACCGTCGCGCCGCAGTCGCCGCGCAGCTTCCTGATCGACGCCGGCGCCGCGCACGACGGCTACGCCTGCGACATCACGCGCACCTACGCACACGATGCGAGCAGCGAGTTCCAGGCGATGATCGACGCGGTCGACGCCGCGCAGCTGAAGATGTGCGACCAGGTGCGCGCGGGCGTGGACTACAAGCAGATCCACCTGGACGCGCATCTCGCGCTAGCTGGCGTGCTGAAGGATTTCGGCGTGATCAACGTCTCGCCCGAAGCCGCCGTCGCCACGGGCGTGAGCAGCGCTTTCTTCCCGCACGGCATCGGCCACGGCATCGGCCTGCAGGTGCACGACGTCGCCGGTTTCGCGGCGAGCGATGCAGGCGGCACGATCGCCAAGCCGGATGGCCATCCGTACCTGCGCCTGACGCGCGTGCTCGAGCCGGGCATGGCGGTGACGATCGAGCCGGGCCTGTATTTCATCGACATGCTGCTCGACGAAGTGAAGAAGAACGGCCACGCCGACAGCATCGACTGGGCGCGCGTGGATACGTTCAAGCCGTACGGCGGCATCCGTATCGAGGACGATGTGGTGTGCACGGATGCGGCGCCGATCAATCTGACGCGGGATGGGTTCTCGGCCTGATTGCCGTACCTCGCCGTAGCCCGGGTAAGGCCGAAGGCCGCACCCGGGACGCGGCAACGGTGACTGTGCGGAAGCGGTGACGGTTCCCGGGTGCGCTTCGCTTACCCGGGCTACGAAGCCCGATTGCGCCACTCCTCTTGTAGCCCGGGTAAGGCCGAAGGCCGCACCCGGGACGCGGCGGCGGTGACTGTGCGGAAGCGGTGACGTTCCCGGGTGCGCTTCGCTTACCCGGGCTACAGAGACTCGATCGTTATGTCGGCGCGACACACGCCGGAACGTATCAGTCGCGCGAAGCCATCAGCGCTTCGATCTCATCGGCGCTGCGCGCCAGCGCGTTGGTCAGCACTTCGGGCTCATCGCGCGTGACCAGCACGTCGTCCTCGGTGCGGATGCCGATGCCGCGCCATTTCGCATCCACCGTGGTGTCGTCGGGCGATATGTAAACGCCCGGCTCGATGGTGAACACCATGCCCGGTTCGAGCAGGCGCGATTCGCCGTCGAAGCGGTATTCGCCGACATCGTGCACGTCCAGGCCGAGCCAGTGGCCGGTCTTGTGCCGATAGAAACGACGATAGCTTCCATCGGCGAGGTTCTTTTCGAGTTTGCCTTTCAACAGGCCCAGCCGCAGCAGACCTTCGGTCAGCGTTTCCACCGCCGCGACGTGCCCGGCTTCGTACGCGATGCCCGGACGCGCCTGCGCGAGCGCGGCGGCCTGCGCTTGGCCGACGAGATCGTGCAGCGCACGCTGTTCCTTCGTGAAGCGGCCGTTGACAGGGAATGTGCGCGTGATGTCCGCCGCGTAGCCGCGATATTCGGCGCCGGCGTCGATGAGCACCAGTTCGCCATCCTTCGCCTGCGCCGCATTTGCGCGGTAATGCAGCACGCACGCATTGGTGCCGGCGCCGACGATGCTGCTGTACGCGGGATCGGCATCGTGCGCGCGGAACACGCGTTCCACTTCGGCCTGCAGCTGGTATTCGTGGATGCCAGGACGCGCGGCGAGCATCGCGGTTTCGTGGGCTAGCACGCTGATGTCGGCGGCGCGCTGCATCAGGCGCAGTTCGTCGCGATCCTTGAACAAACGCAGCTCGTCGAGCAGGTGGCCCAATTCGAGGAATTCGTGCGGCGGCTGCGCGCCCTGGCGCACCATCGCGCGCACGCGGTTGAGCCAGCCGATCAGCTTGAGGTCGAATTCCTGGTCGCGGCCGAAGTGGTAGTACACGCGCGAACGGCCTTCGAGCAGGCCGGGGAGGATGTCGTCCAGGTCGGTGATCGGATACGCATCGTCCAGTCCGAACGCTTCCACCGCGCCTTCGGGTCCGAAACGCGGACCGTCCCAGCCTTCGCGCTCGGGATCGCGATCGCGACAGAACAGGATCACTTCGCCATGCTTTCGGCCGGGCACCAGCACGAGCACCGCTTCGGGCTCGGGAAAACCGGTGAGGTACAGCAGGTCCGAATCCTGGCGGAACGGATAGTGCGTGTCGCGACTGCGGATGCGCTCGGGCGCGGACGGCAGGATCGCGATCGCGTCGCCGCCGGCCATGCGCATCAGCTGCTTGCGGCGCTTCGCGTAGGCCTTGTCGGGGATTCGGAGGGGTTTGTGCATGGAAGCGGGATTCGAGATTCGGGATTGGAGATTCGATGGGAGCGCGCTTTTGCGAATCCCTATTCCCGAATCCCGAATCCCGATGAAATCAATTCAACTTCTGCCGATGCTGCGCCGCCAGCACGCAGTCGCCGTGCAGCAGCAGCACTGCAACGCGCACGAATTCCTCGATCTCGACCAGCGCTTCCTCGTCTTCCTCGTCGCCATCGGTCTGCGCCTGCGCGGCGGCGAGCTTGGCGAGATCGCCCAGCGCTTCGGTGCCTTCCTCCGAGAGCTTCGGGCGCGATCCGGCCGAGAGGCCGAAACCGCCGAGAAAGCCGCGGCACCACTCGAACAGCGCGCCGCTGCGTTCGGCGAGCGAAGCGTCGGATTCGGGCAGCAGGAGGGCGAAGTCGAAGCTGCGGTCGGCCAGCTGCGCGGCACTGGCCAGGCGCAGTTCGTCGAGCGCGCCATTGGCCGCCGGCGCGGGCAGCGCATCGTCGGCCAGCACCTTGGCGGGCCATTCGCGCAACGAGGGACCACCGCCGGCCAGCCAGCCGCAGAGGCCGCCGTGCAGTTCAAAGGGCGAAGCGGCGAGCGCCAGCTGGCGGCTCTCGGCCTCGACGGCGGACACGGAGGGCAGTTCGATTTCGGACACGATCGGGCGCTGGAGGCTGGATTCAGGGGGACGGGCCGCAGTGTAACAACCCGATGGTTGTTGCCGGCGCGAACGCCTGCCTACACTGCACGCAGCAACGCTGGAGTCGTTGCCGGGGGTGTTCGTGTTCCGCCAGACCTTGATGCCAGCCGCCCGGCTTGCCGGCGTGGCTTTCGTGCTCGCTGCGACCCTGGCCGGGACGGCCGGCGCCGCCACGCGCGACTACTACTTCGACCGCCTCGGCAGCGAGCGCGGCCTGGTCCAGAACACGGTGACCGCGCTCGCGCAGGACACGCAGGGCTACGTCTGGGTCGCCACCCAGGGCGGCCTGCACCGCTACGACGGCCAGCGCTACCTGCCCTACCGCCACAACCCACGCGACGCCGCCAGCCTCCCCGACAGCAACGTCACGGCGCTGGCGCTGGATGGCGAGAAGGCCCTGTGGGTGGGGACGTATTCCGAATACCTCAGCCGCCTGGACCTGGCCAACGGACAGATCCGTCGCTACGCCGCGTCGGGTACCGCACATCCGCACCGGCAGGTCATGGCCGTGCTGCCCCATCGCGGGCAGGTGTGGGTGGCGACGATGGCGGGCCTGGAGCGTCTCGATCCGACCACCGGCAAGCGCGAGACCGTCGTGCCGATGGAATCGCAGGTGATCGGCAACGCGAGCCGCCAGGTCCTGCTCGCCTCGCGCGACGGCGTGGCCTGGTGGGGCGGCCCGCAGGGGCTGTATCGCCTCGACGGCAGCCTGCCCGAGCGCATCGGTCCCGAGGAAGGCGTCACCGCGCTGTTCCAGGACGTCGGCGGCCAGTTGTGGCTGGGACGTCGCGACGGCCTGTTCCGCCTGCACAGCAACGGCCGCGACCTCGTGCGCGCCTGGCCCGCGCAGGCGATGCCGGACGATGATCCGCCGGTGGTCCGGGCGATCGTGCAGGCGCCGGATCGCCAGCTGTGGTTCTCCGTCTACGGCTATGGCCTGCGCCGACTCGATCCGGTCACCGGCCACGTCGAGGAAGTGCGCGAAGAGCCCGGCATCGACGCGAGCCTGCCGGACGATTCCATCAACGCGCTGATGATCGACCGCGGCGGCATGCTGTGGATCGGCGGGCAGTTCCGCGGCGTCGCGGTCGCCGACCCGCGCGGCACGCGTTTCCGCTACGTGTTCAACATGGAGCACCCGCGCCGCGCCGACAGTCCGGCGTCGGCCGACAGCATCCGCTCGGTCGTGCAGGGCCAGGACGGCGCGCTGTGGCTGGGCACCGACAACGCCCGCCTGTTCCGTTATGCGCTTGAAGAGGACCGCTTCGAGGACCTGAGCGCGCTGCTCGCCGACCAGGGACGCGCGCCGCACGTCACCGGCTTCGCGAAGGCCAGCCAAGACGATCTCTGGGTCGCCACCGATGCCGGCCTGTACCGCCTCGACCCGCAACGCCGCACCGCGCGTCCGCTACCGGTGCCGGAACTCGGCCGCACGCCGCTGCGCACGCTTGCGACGTCGCGCGACGGTTCGCTATGGATCGGAAGCCACGGTTACGGCGCCTACCGCTATCGCCCGGACAGCGGCCAGCTCACGCGCTACGCCTATCGCGAGAACGATCCCAGCGGGCTGAGCTATCCGGTCGTGCACGCGATCGTCGAAGACAAGGACGGCCACGTCTGGTTCGGCACGGGCGACGGGCTCGACATGCTCGATCCGAAGACGAATCGGCTGCGCCACTTCCGCCATTCCAATACCGATCCGCAAAGCCTGCCGGGCAATCGCGTGCGCGCGTTGCACGTGGCCAGCGACGGGTCGCTGTGGGTCGGCACGCACGCCGGCCTGAGCCGCATCGTCGAGGAGAAGAACGGCAGCGTCCGCTTCGCGCATCCGCTGACGGGCACGCTGAGCAGCGACATGGTGCCGGTGGTGTTCTCCATCGCCGAAGCGCCCGCGGGGCGCCTGTGGCTGAGCACGCAGGCGGGCATCATCAGCTACGACATCCGCGACGAGCGCACGCGCAGTTACGGCCTCGCCGATGGTCTGCAGGACCTGGAATTCCATGGCGGTTCGGTCGCGCAACTGGGCGATGGACGCATCGCGTTCGGCGGCGTGCGCGGACTGAACCTGTTCGATCCGCGGCGCATGCACGAATCGGGCTACACCGCGCCGCTGCGACTGCTCGGCGCGTGGGTGGGCAACCAGGCCAAGGCCGATCCGCGTTCGCTGTGGCAGGCGCCCAAACTCGAACTGGACGAAGGCGACGGCCTGCTGCGCCTGCGCATCGGCGCGCTGGATTTCGCGCCCACCGCCGCCACGCGCTACCGCTATCGCATGGACGGTTTCGACCGCGAGTGGATCGACAACGGCACCGCGCAGGACGTGACCTATTCGCGCCTGCCGTACGGGCATTACACCTTCCTCGTGCAGGCCACCAACCGCCACGGCGCGTGGAACGACGCGACGCTGGAAATCCCGGTGAACGTCGCACCGCCCCTGTGGCGCCATCCGCTGGTGATCGCCGCGGGCGTGCTGGGACTGCTCGCGCTGGTCGGCGGCCTGACGTGGCGCCGCCTGCTCGATCGCCGTCGCGAACGCGGCTACTTCGCGCAGATCCGCGAACGCGATGAACGCCTGAAGCTCGCGCTGTGGGCCTCGGGCGAGCAGTTCTGGGACTACGACCTGGAACGTCGCGTGCTGCGCCGCACGCGCGCGGACGACCAGGCCGTCACGCCGGAGCTGGGCGTGCAGACGCTGGTGGACTCGAACCTGCAGATCCATCCGGACGACCTGCCGCGCGCGATCGCATCGCTGCGTCGCCACCTGCGCGGCGAGGCGCCGCTGTACGTGTCCGAACACCGCGTGCGCGAGCCCGACGGCAAGTGGGTGTGGATGCTCGCCCGCGGCCGCGTGGTCGAACGCGACGCCACCGGCCGCGCACTGCGCGTGGCCGGCACGGCGCGCGACATCACCGCCAACCGCAGCGCCGAACGCGATCGCCGCATCGCCGGCCAGGTGCTCAACAGCATGATGGAAGCGGTGGCGGTGTTCGATCGCGAATTCCGCTTCGTCTCGGTCAACCCCGCCTTCACCCGCATGACCGGCTACACCGACGCGGAAGTGATCGGCCGGCCGACGCGATTGCTCGACAGCGATCAGCACGATCCGGCGTTCTACCAGCACGTGCGCGGCGAATTGCGCCGCAACGGGCGCTGGTCTGGCGAGATCTGGCAGCAGCGCAAGAACGGCGATGAATTCCTGTGCTGGTTCCAGGGCAGCGAAGTGCTCGATGCCGGCGGCCAGCACGGCCATTACGTGGCGGTGCTGGGCGACATCACCGACCAGAAACGCGCCGAGCAGGAACTGCGTTACCTCGCCAACTACGACACGCTCACCAGCCTGCCCAATCGTGCGCTGCTGTCGGAACGACTTTCGCGCGCAATAGTGAAGGCGCGTCGCGGCAACACGCGCATCGCGATGCTGTTCCTCGACCTGGATCGCTTCAAGGACATCAACGATTCGCTCGGCCACGCGGCGGGCGATCGCATCCTGCGAGCGGCCGCGCATCGCTTGCAGCACGCGGTCGGCGCGACGCACACGGTCGCGCGTCTGGGAGGCGACGAATTCACGGTGCTGCTGGAAAACCTGGAAAGCACCGAGCACGCCGAACAGGTCGCGCGCGACGTGCTGGCCTCGTTCGAAGCGCCGCTGGACATCGACCAGCGCCACGACGTGGTGATCTCGCCGTCGATCGGCATCAGCCTGTATCCCGACCACGCGCTGGTGCCCACCGACCTGCTCAAGCACGCCGACACCGCGATGTACCAGGCCAAGGCCGCGGGACGTCGCACCTTCATGCGCTACACCGAGGCGATGGACGTGGAGATCCGCGGTCGCGCGACGATCTCCGCCGCGCTGCGCGGCGTGCTGGATCGCAATGAGCTGCGGCTGGTGTTCCAGCCCAAGCTGTCGCTGGACCACTCGCGCATCACCGGCGTGGAAGCGCTGCTGCGCTGGACCAGCCCGGAACTGGGGGCGATCTCGCCGGCGCAGTTCATCCCGCTGGCCGAGGAAAGCGGCCTCATCCTCGACATCGGCGAATGGGCGCTGCGCGAGGCGTGCAGCGTGCTCAAGGGCTGGCGCATGAAGGGCCTGGACCAGCTGACGATGGCGGTGAACGTCTCGTCGCTGCAACTGCTGCGCGGCAATCTGCCCAAGCAGGTCGCGCGTGCGCTGGTCGAAAGCGGTGTACCGCCGGAGATGCTGCAACTGGAGCTGACCGAAAGCGTGATCATGGCCAACGCCGGGCAGACCTCGGCGACGCTGGACGCGCTGCGCTCGCTCGGCGTGGGACTGGCGATCGACGACTTCGGCACCGGCTACTCCTCGCTGGCCTACCTCAAGCGCCTGCCGATCCACACGCTGAAGATCGACAAGGAGTTCATCGGCGACCTGACCCGCGACGCCGACGACGAGGCCATCACCACCACGGTCATCGCGATGGCGCATTCGCTGGGTCTGACGGTGATCGCGGAGGGCGTGGAAACCGAGGCGCAGATGCAGTTCCTGCGCGGACGCGGATGCGACGAAATCCAGGGTTACTGGCTCGCCCGTCCGCTGGAAGCGGCCGCCTGCCTGTCCTTCATCCGGGCCTGGACGCCGCATTCTGTGCCGGTCGGCAACGGGACCGTGGGCACCGTCTCCTGACAGGCGTGAACGGGCGCGCAGCCTCGCGAGGCCGCGCCCTTGACCCGTCACCCGGCCCTGCTATCGTGCCGGGCATGGAACAGGCCCAACTCCTCGCGCAAATGCAGTCGCTCGCCGACCGTGTCGAGCAGTTGGCCGACCGCGCGCGTCGCCTCGCCGAGGAGAACCGCAGCCTGCGCCAGCAACAGGAACAGCTGATGGGCGAACGCTCGGCGCTGCTCGCCAAGAACGAACAGGCGCGCACGCGGGTCGAGGCGATGATCGCGCGGCTGAAATCGCTGGAACAGCACACGTGAGATCGCAATGACCAGCGAAGCCGTCAGCATCCGACTGCTCGATCGCGAATATACCGTCGGGTGCGAGCCCGGCGAACGCGACAGCCTGCAGTCGGCCGCAAAGTTGCTGGACAGCAAGATGCGCGAGATCCGCGGCACCAACCGCATGGCCGCGCTCGATCGCGTCGCCGTGCTCGCCGCGCTGAACCTCGCACACGACCTGCAGCAGATGCGCGAGGAACTGGCCGCGCGCGATCGCGAACTGGAGCGCACGCTCAACACGCTGCATCGCCGGCTGGACGACCTGTTCGACGTTCCGGCTCGTTGAGCGCCGTACGCCGACTGACGCACGCATCGCGTTCACGCTGAACGCGGTCGACCACGCGGAAGTTGAACACGGCGTGTTCGCGCACTGAATCGTTTCCGATCCGGCACCGACGAGCGGGCACGCAGGACTGGGGTCGCGCGCTATACTTCGTCCTCGTCCTCTGCTGTGCG
>Ga0209025_1002896_pt1 | contig 17132 bp, 18 predicted proteins | sample AraplaMF_Col_mLB_FD_184256 | JGI IMG/M metagenome (GOLD analysis project Ga0209025, IMG submission 184256) | Arabidopsis root microbial communities from the University of North Carolina, USA - plate scrape MF_Col_mLB (SPAdes) (version 2) | ecosystem: Host-associated > Plants > Roots > Endosphere... | reverse complement strand
ATGCCAGCAGCCGTGTTCGGGTACATCCAAGTCACCCGTTACTAGTACTTCGGCGCCTTGCTCCTTCGCATGCGCCAACAGCCCCATGAAGACGGACTCATAGTCTGTCCAGCTTGCCGCACCTGCAAATATAGGCAGCCCGATGGCCTCGGCTTGTGCACGGATAAGCTCAGGCGGCATGCCGTGGGAGCGGGAACGCTTGCCCTCTTCTTCAAGCATGACAATTAAGCCGACTGCTTCTCCGCCCTGCATGGCCTTATAAAGTGCCAATGTACTATCTTTTCCTCCGCTGAAGGAAGCAATAAATTTATGTCCGTGAGCACCGTTTTTCCAAGTTGTTGCGTCTGTCATGGTTGTACGCTCCTTTGTTATATGCATGGTAGATATGGCTCGGTTGTTAAAAGAATGTCGCACGACATGTGTTTTATATTTGGATACTTTATTTTAACACTATTACGTGTGAAGAAATATGCGCAATGCAATAGTGACCGTGAAGGATTGATGCAAACTATCTTGAAACTTACTGGTAGCAAAGACGGTTTTCCAGATGTTATCCCGTCTATAGGAGTGAGATTGATTTGAGGAGGATCACAATGACTTCTACGAATACAGAGCTGATTGATAGGGTGGCCCCAGGTGCTGCCGAAGTTTAAGTCGGGAGACTTCTCTATCATCTTTTTGCAGTGTTGTATTTTCAAATGGTAAGTGGCGCTTAATAATATTGCAAGAGATTTTGAAAATTGATAGGTTAAGGAGCCTCAATATACTATTTTACTTATTGAGCAAATGTATTGAATGGTATGATGAGTAAATAAATACCAGGCAGTTCGAGTTTAACTGAATAACGATGCTCACGAGAGAAAAGGGAGTGATGGATTATGTTGGAAATAAAATTTCTCGAGGATGAAAGTAGTGTTTTGTTATATGTGGATGGAATAGTTATAAAGAAGAAGGACTTCAGAGTAAGTGGAACTAGTTCTAGTTTTAGCGTTGAAATTTTTGATGAACATCTAGCCGAAAAGATATCTTTAATGAGATTTTCTGAAATTCCCAGGGAGTTGGAGACTTTAGAATTGTGTTATAAATTGAATTTTGTAGATACATTTTCTAGGCTTTTATTATTAAGAGAACCTATCAAGGGACCTGACTTTGTCATTTTATTCACCCACGAATGTAAACTTGATGAGTGGAAAAATTCATTCAGCATTAAGGAGTTAGATAAATCGCTAAGGGAAGTTATACATGATCACAAGGAATATGGGCTAGAGTATTCTGGTCTGGATCCAGATAATAATGGATTTAGTATTGAGATTGAAGATATCAATAGTACCCATACTATAAAGGAAACAATAGATAATAAGAGGCCTTTAATAGACGATATATACAATAAAGTCAGCAATTTGCTTATTGAGAAATCAAGAGGAAATGCAGTTGTAAGCATTTTTGATTTCCCCGAACAGGTTCGAGTTCCGTGCGAACAATACCTTATTTATTTTGCAGACTTCTTGAGGAATCTAGGGATTAAAGCCGCCACTGATATTACTCATGAGGCTGGTAAGGTACTTTTTTCGGTTACTCCAGAATCTAAAGATATTGCCTTACAGCATATTCGGGAGGCACTAGATATGTACCTCAATCTACCTGGTAGCATGCAGGATATACAACTAATAAGTATGGACATTGGAATCAAGGAGCAACAACTCTTGGCCCAGGTTCAACATCTCAGGAGTCAGATATTACTTGCAAATGCTTTGACACAAAGTCAAAGGGGTACTATTCAATATCAACAAACAGTAATAGATCAGCAGCAACAAGTTTTAGATGCTTCAATACTTCAACAGTCTTTGTTAACGGAAACGCTAAAAAATAAAACCGAGGATAGTGAAAAAATTCTCGGTGGAGCTATTTCACTCACAAAATATGAAGGTAAGGGTTTCCATATAAACATTGCGAATATCTATAGGCATTTAAAAGGGAAGTTTAATAAGAATGAGTGATTTATTAGAGGTGATAGAGATGATATATAATCTTGAAGCGTTACAGAAAGCGCACCAAGCGGGGAAGAAGCTCAAGTACTTATTCTTCTGGGGGCATACGCCTCCTGCTGACGGAAGCATCAATCAGAGCTGCTTCAGCCAATGGTGGACAGCTAGCTTTACAGTAGATGGCCATAAATATAGCTGCACGGAACAGTATATGATGGTAGAAAAGGCAAGGTTGTTCGGTGATAATGAGATGTTGGAAGCCATTATGAACGCGAAGCACCCGAAGCAAATGAAGGCGTTCGGACGTGCTGTGAAACGTTTTGACAACGAGGTGTGGAGCCGCGAATGCTATGATATCGTGAAGCGAGGCAACTTCGCGAAATTTTCGCAAAATGAGGAACTGTGTGCGTTTCTCAAGGCGAGCAAGCAGCGGATTTTGGTGGAGGCAAGCCCAGTCGACCGCATCTGGGGTATTGGAATGGCTAAGGATCATCCAGATGTGGAGAATCCGATGAAATGGCGGGGCGATAATTTGTTGGGATTCGCTCTAACCGAAGTGCGAGATCAGTTATTGGCGAATGGAACGGAGTGACGCCGCCACAGCCAAATAGGCTGCCCCTACTGCCTTTGTTAGAAGGTACAGGGCAGCCCAAAAGCTTAAGAGCTAGTAATTCTCCTTGTCAACCATAACGATAGATTGCCCACGATACATACATGCGGAGCTCCATTTTTATCGTAGTAGCGGTAAGGCGAGCGCATATATCCCTGCCATGTAGATCGTACGCGGCTTATGCATCGTTGTGGTACGATTCATTCGATTTCCCTCCTCACTTATTTAAACCCGGTTAATGCTGAGCCAGACTGCATGAAATATTTCTGCCCGAAGAAGTAGAGGACGATCATCGGCAGTGTCATAATGGTGGAGGCGGCCATGAGCTTCTCCCACTGTGCCCCATGATCCTGCTGGAAGCCTTGCAGGCCAAGCGTTATCGTCCATTTGGCTGAATCGTTCAAATAAATTAGCGGCCCCATAAAATCCACGTACGCCCATACGAAAGAGAACAATGCCACGGTAACGAGGGCGGGCTTCAGGATTGGCAGAATAATTCGGATATAAATTCGAATCTCAGAAGCCCCATCTATCTTAGCCGCCTCAGACAGTTCTGTCGGTATACCCATTAGAAATTGCCGCAACAGGAAGATAAAGAAGGGCGCCCCGAAGAAAGCTCCGATCGTTAACGGCAAAATCGTATTCACCCACCCAAGCTTTGTGAAGATGATATATTGCGGGATCAACTGAACCTGTGCGGGTAAAATCATCGTGGCAACAACGATCGAGAAGATGATGCCGCGCCCTTTCCACGGTATTCTTGATATGGAATACGCAACAAGCGGCGCTGCGAATAATTGTCCGATAATATTGACGGTACAGATGATGAGCGTGTTGGTCATATACCGGGCGAAGGGGATGGTTTCTAGGGCGGCTGCATAGTTGGACCATTGGAAAGTGTCCGGCAGTAGGTTAGGCGGAAGCTGGAAGATCTCATCCGGTGTCTTTAGGGAGGTCATGACCAGCCATAGAAACGGAAATAGAAACAGAAACGAGAATAGAATAAGCACGGCATGCGGCAAAATCGATTTTCGAAGCTTCGCGGCCACGTCAGTCACCTCCGTAATAGACCCAGCGTGCCGAGGTCTTCATGAGCACGAATGTAATGAACAGGACAAGGATGAATAAAATCCAGGCAAGAGCAGAGGCATAGCCCATTTTCAAGTACACGAATGCTTCTTGATACAGATTAACTGCATAGAACAGCAGGGATTGATCCGGCCCGCCGAGTGATTTGCCCCCGTCTACTTTCCCGCCAGCCAGGATGTACGATTCCGTGAAAATCTGAAATGATCCGATCAAGCCCATAATGAGCTGGAAGAGGATAATAGGTGACAGTCCGGGAATGGTGATGTTCCAAAATCGATGCCACCAGTTCGCCCCATCAACTTGAGCCGCTTCGTAATATTGCATCGGCACGCCCTGCAAGGCAGCGAGGAAGATGAGAGCTCCTGCACCGGTTCCCCATAAGCTCATGAGAATTAATGAGGGCTTCGTATACTGGGGATCCAGCAGCCAAGCGGGATCGGGGAGTCCTAAGGAGCGTAGTAGGGTATTGATTAAGCCAAAATCCGGGTTCAGCATCCACGTCCATAAGAGGGCGCTGGCGACGATCGGAATGACGGAAGGCAAATAGAAAATCGTCCGATAATAGTTGATTCCCTTCACCTTCGTATTCAACAGCAGGGCAATCAACAGGGAGACAATAAGCGTAATAGGCACAGCAATGAAGGTCATGAACAAGGTGTTGCGAAGTGAACGATAGAAGCTCTCGTCCTCAAATATTTGCTTATAGTTATTCAATCCAACCCACTTGGGCGAGCTGAACAGATCATACTCTGTCAGGCTGAAATATAAGGAACTGAAGAACGGATATACCGTAAAGGCTAGAAACCCGATAATCCATGGGGCAGCGAACGCTAGACCGAGGAGGAAAGTATGCCGCTCCTTCTTCGACCAGCCTCTCTTCTGCTTAGGTGGGGCAATGGATGAGGAGACGTTCATCTTGAGTGCCCTCCTTTCGTCAACAAATACGTAAATCGGCTCTGGCTTTGCTGCAAGTAGCCGGATGCGAAGGCCATAATCTACACAACTTTTATTTCACAAGCGGCTGAATCTTGTCTTTCACCTTCTTCAAGCCTTCTTCCATGCTTACGGTACCCCTCAGAATGGCATCAACCTGTACGGCGAACTCCGCAATATACTCGTTGGCGAAGGAAGTGGCTGGGAAAGAGCGCAAGTTCTGGCTCGTGGAGTAATCCAAGAACTCCTTGAACCCTGGCACATCATTATAGGCGGGATTCTTCAATGCAGACAGCTTCGTCGGCAAATTCCCAATCGCTGCCGTGAATTCGGCCATCTGCTGCGGCTCTGTCATCCACTTCAGGAACTTCCAAGAAGCATCCGGATGCTTTACACCCTTCGGGATGTAGAATACGCTTGTCGTTACATTGCCTGGGTTCTTCAGCTCTGGGTGATTCTCGTCGTAAGGAATAGGGGCGATGCCGTAGTTGAGAGTAGGAGCGAACTGCTTAATAAAGGTTGGCAGCCACTCGCCGTCAATCGTCATGGCATACTTGCCGGAGAAGAACGGATTCTGAGCGGACATATATTGCCCGAGACCGGAAGAGAAACGATCTAGATTAGCTGAGCCGTACTGATCCCAGATGCCCTTGGATAGTTCGAGCGCAGCTTTGACCCCAGCATTGTCGGGTGTTACCTGCTTCGCAGCCACATCGTAGAACGAGCCATTGTACGCATTCGCGAAGGTGTACGTATCCATTCCCGGCCATAATCCGAGCCGTTGCAGGCGGCCTCCATTCTCCACAATGCTAAGTGCCTTGATGTACTCCTTAAGTTGACTGATCGTCTCCGGCGGCCCGTTGAAGCCAGCCTCCTTCAAAATATCTTTGTTATAAAACAGCATCGTTACGTGCATGGCAATCGGTATGGCATATGTGTTACCGTCGTGCTGGGAAGTGCTGATCGCAGCGGGAACGAAGTCTTTCATATCAACGCCGTCTTTAGTGATGTAATCATCAAGCGGCATCATGGCCCCGCGAAGTCCCCAGGGCACTACATTTTGCCCGAATTGGGACGCGATATCGGGAGGATTGCCTCCCGTGATGGCGGTCAACTGCTTCTGATAATCACTCTGGGACAACCCCTTCACCTGAATATCCGGATTGGCAGAGTTCCACTTGGCAATCAGCTTCTCCAGCGCTGCTGCCTCCGGCCCAGTCCATCCATACCAGAAGCTTAGTTCTACCTTGTCCTTGGAGGATGAATTGCCAGACGCTCCTTCTTCGCTGGAGGTGTCCCCCCCAGAACAACCTGCAAGCATGGAGAACGCGAGAATGAATGCAAGACACCACATCAACGGCTTTCTTTTCATGACTTTTCCCCCTCCATCATTCAAAAATGTATACTTCCGCTCTTCCTATTACACAGAGTGTGCGCGTAGGGAATGCTGCCTGAAGCACCTGGAAGTGTTCAATTATCGTCGTCAATTTCCCTCCCTTCTGGGCTTGGAGTATTCCCATGGTAGCATGTATGCGCTTTATTTTGATTTCATTTTCGTGTGCAAAAGTGGGATTATCGTATGCGTGGCGTGCCTGGCTCCTGCTGGATCGCTTGCTTGCGGTAGGAGGTAGGGGAAATGCCGGTGTATTTCTTGAAGATGCGGCAGAAATAAGAAAGTTCGTTGAATCCGATCGCATAGCAGACATCGGTAACGGACAGTTCGGGCTGCTTCAACATCGTAAGGGCATGAAACATGCGAAGATCCGCTAGGTAACGATTGAATGTCTTGCCTGTCCATGCTTTGAATATGCTGCAAAAGGTGGAGCGGGACAATTTCGCTAGCGAGCAGAGCGTGTCCAAATGAAGGTCCTCATGATAGGCTGCATGGATATAATCGATGACCCCTGTCATAATCGAGCGATATCTCTCGGTTTTCTCGTATCCCTCCTGCACAAGATCCTTGTTAATTTCCCGGATGAGCATCGAGAGGAGGAGAAGCAGGTTGGATTTCAGTACGATTTGGAAGAAAGGGGATCGCCGCTCATATTCGGCAAGCATTTCTTTAAGCACATGACGGACGCGCATTTCCGTAATGTGTTCGAGTGTAATTTTTGATTGTGTGCTATCATCGCCGCTGAGGAAGTATTCCAGATAGGCAACATCGAAAAAGAGGGGTTCCATCGGTTTCTCCTCGAAGCGCTCGTTAATAAAAGAAGGCATAAACTCACAGCCGTAGATCTCGATGTTCTGTTCGGGGGGGATATCAATACTGTGTAAGGTAAATGGGGGGATGACAAAAATATCACCCTGTTCAATCTCGAATTGCCGATTGCTGACGGTATGCCGGAAAGCCCCTTTTGCCACATACCAAATTTGAAAATAGTCGTGGCAGTGATAGGTCAGACTATGCTGCCTGTACAGCCTGTACATTTTGCAGGGCAAGTCTTCGAGCATTTCCATTTTGGATGTGAAGTAGATAATGCCTGAATGAGTCCATTTCCCAATGTCGGCTGCTTGCCACTGAATATCCAATGCCGTTCACTCCTTTGCATCTTGTAAATGGGGATCGATTGAAGAGAATGCCATTCCATCAAGCATGCTAGTCAGTTAGCTGTAAGATGCAAATATCCTCCCGCAGAAGAAGTGCAGGAGGATATTTATCTTATTGCAAGTATATTCGCGTGCCCCTCGTAACCTTGACTGCGTTTCACAGATTACAGGGTTTGTCCGCTGTCTACCGTGATGATTTGCCCCGTCATCGCTTCTTGCTCCAAGGCGGAGCAGATGAACTGAGCTATATCTTCTGGCGTGGAGATGCGCTGCAGCAACAGATTCGGAGCCAGACGCTGCATCCGTTCTTCCTGACCGAGCCACCATCTAGTTGCTACCGCCCCCGGAACGACGCAATTGACCCGAATGCTGGGTGCAAGCGCTCGTGCTAAGGATCTGGTCAAGCCATGAACTGCCGCCTTGGATACTGCATAGGGAAGGGAAGAGCCGAGTCCCGTCTGTCCAGCTATACTGCCTACGTTGACGATCGCACCACACTGCTTCTCCTTCATATAAGGTGCGACGGCCCGCGCACAGTAGAACATCCCCTTCACATTCACACCGAACATCTCATCCCATATGTCCTCCGTTGCAGCGTCGAGATTCTCCATCGGAATATGCTTCGTAATGCCTGCGTTGTTCACCAGTACATCAATTGTCCCGAAGGCCTGCACAATCTTATCAACCATTGCTCTAACTTCATCATCTTGCGAAATATCAGCTTGAACCGCTATGGCGCGCCCGCCACTTGCACGAATGAGTTGTACGGTTTCTTCTGCATCGGCCTCGGAACGCGAGTAATTAATGGCAACCGTTGCTCCACGCTTTGATAGAGTAAGAGCGACCGCCCTGCCAATTCCGGTGCCTCCACCCGTTACGACTGCCACTTTATGCTTCAAATTCATACGTATTCTCCTCTCCCTGTTCATCCTATGTCCATTGTATCGGCTGCCTATCTATCTGTATAATTGAATGATATGAAGAGATGATTCAATAATATTGAACTTATGATCAGGAGTACGCTAATGGATATCAAAACATTAAAAACATTCCAGTGTATCGTTAAATACGGAAGCTTTAACCGTGCAGCAGAGGAAATGAACTACGCACAATCTACCATTACGATGCAAATACAGAAGCTGGAGAAGGAGATGGGCGCACAGCTTTTTGACCGAGGAAAAACGATTCAACTAACAGAGGCAGGCAGAATGTTCTACGAACAGAGCCTGGATATTGTACATCGCATGGAACAGCTGCAGATCAATATTGCGGATATGAGCAACGGGGAAGCAGGATCAGTCCGCATTGGCGTAACGGAACCGACGGCTAGCCATCGGCTGCCTATTCAGATCGCACAATTCATGAACAACTATCCGAGGATTCGTATTGCTGTAGAAATTGCGAGCACGCCTGTATTGGCGGAGAAGCTGCTTCGCGGCGAAATTGATTTTGCGATCTGCTCGTCTCCAGAGGTAGGCACCGATCTTCACTTTGAACCGCTATTCGTAGAGAAGTTTGTTCTGTTATTGCCAGAAAATCATTCGCTCACTGCACGTAATACCATTCAACTGGCAGATATCGAGGGGCATCGTCTATTGATCACAGCAGCGACTTGTCCGTATCGCAAAAAACTTGATTTCATCCTGCAGGGAGCCGGACAGTTATCTATGGGCACCATGGAGATTGGCAGCATGACGGCACTGCAGCATTACGTACAAAGGGGGCTAGGAATTGCTTTAGTCCCGGAAATAATGTTGAACCCGTTACCTGAAGGGACAACTGTACGAGCGATAGGCGGAGCCGAAGTGGACATGCAGTCCGGCATGCTCAGTAGATCAGGGGAACATCCGTTAAAGTGTGCAGCCGCAAATATATATCGGTTTTTGGAGAAGGAACTTCGCCAGAACTGATGTGGACGAATGTTTAGCTTATCTGTAACAAGTCTGCAAAACGTTGAAATTATTGTTAGGGAGTCAATATTTATTGACTAACAATAAATACTGATCTACAATGGGTCTCAAATCCATAGAAAACGGAAGTTGAGGCTGGGGAAATGAAAACATCCATGAGTTCAAGAGTTGTGAACATCATTGTGGCATGCGGTATTGTGTTAACCTTGCTCGCGCTTTTGGCGACTCCTTTACTGCTGACCGCCTTTTTAAAGAGTGCCTATTCGATTCTAGATCAGGACATGGTGACGGTGATTACGAGCAGTATCTATTTATGCGCGGTGCCGTTTGTGATGGCTTTATTTCAGCTCAAGAAACTTAGTAAAATAGCGGTAGGCGGCAATCCGTTCACCTATCATACCGCAAAGGCATTGAAAGTCATTGCAGTCTGTGCATTTATTGAGATTGTCTTGTTCAATGGTTGTTCCGTTTTTTTGATATACGTTTACGATCTATTCTTATATGCGGCGACTATCGTCCCGATGGTAGTCGTAACGTTCATTGCGCTAACAGGTGGGTTATTGAGCTTAACCTTGGCTCAGTTGTTTGAGGAGGCTGCGAGAATCAAGGAGGAAAACGATCAAACGATATAAAGCGAGGTTATAGTTGTGGCAATTATCGTGAATCTGGATGTAATGATGGCCAAGCGGAAGATGAGTTCAACCGAGCTCTCGAAGCAATTGGGTATCACGATGGCTAACCTGTCGATATTGAAGACGAATAAAGCGAAGGCGGTACGCTTCTCTACACTCGATGCACTATGCAAAATTTTAGACTGTCAGCCCGGCGATATTCTCGAATATGTTGAGGATGAAGAAGAGCAGGGAGACAGCTCGGACACCTAAGAAGTGCGGGATATCCGTCAATAAGCTGAACACCACAAAAAGCAATCAACAGCCGTCCGAATGGCCTCGGGGCAAGTGGATTGCTTTTTTTGTTTGTTGTCTGTTATTGTACCGTCACAATCGTAACGCCTTTCATCACATTGGCGGGCTTATCCTTGTTATACAGCCAATAGGAAGGTGTATCCGCAATCTGTTGAATTCGCAGGAAGAATGCTGACTGCGGCAGTTGATCAGATTGAATGATAAGCATATTGCCGTCGACAGAAATAAGTTCTGGTGGAAGGGGGAGCTCTGCCTTGCCCGTTACAATGCTCACACTGCCGGGACGCTTGGCGGAAGCTTCATCAATCCGCTTTTGAAACGATATCACGACCTTGTCTCGCTGTGGTCTGGCGACCGCAGTCGGAACAGGGGCTTCGTCGTACATATACTTGCCGAGATGATATTCATAGGCAGTCCAAGTAGAGAACCCCATGTCCTGTGCTACCTCGCCAAATTCTTGAAGCCAGCTGCGATCCTTCACCATTGACAGGGTAGAGCCAATATCGGCCTGCACACCTAGCGGGATGTTCGGATGGACGGCACGTATCTGATCCACGAAGTTCTGGTAGCTGCGAATATACTGTGGCGGCAGCTTGCTCTGCGGCTTCATCCAATCTGGCCAATGCGTCTGCAGGAAGTGAAGGTCAGGCTGAACGGCCGAGATCATCGCAGCAGCATCGAGCCCTTGCAGCTCGCGGAGCTTGGCAACAGAGTCAGGTCCGGCGTCTATCGCCAGCGACCAAGTAGCCACTAGGATGTCGCATCGGGCTTCTCGTACTCCGCCTTCTCCGTTCATGACCTCATTCAGGAAGCTGTTCACCGCTTTGACGCGAAAATCGATCCAATCCTGATATAGCGCCTTATTGGTCAGATAATAGTCTGGATCGCGTGGAGTGGTGAAGTTCGGTATGCGTGGGTGCCCGTACTGTTCCTTGAATGCCGCTTGGGCAAGGGGGCCAACATCGCCGTATACACCACGCTTAATTCCGTCCCATTCAGGGAAATACGGTTCTGCTACCTCGATCCCGTCAAAAGGATAATCGCGTACCAATTGGGCGAGCTTCTGCTTCTTCCATTGGACATAGTCCTTACTATGCGGGGAGAAGCGATAGTAACCGTCATTCACAGGCTTCAGCAGTTCCATTTGCCAGCTAGGCCATTCCGGAGGGAATCCCTCTACGGAGTAAGATCCGTTGCCGAGTACAAGCGCCCATACGTACAACCCTCTCTGCTTGAATGCCTCAATGAGTTCACGATTGACGTTGTTTTCGTTGACGACGAAATAATGGACGCCCACAAAGCCATTTTGGATAATCTCATCAGCAATGCTGGCTGCCGAGCGATCTTGATAATAGCGGAAAGTCGGATCTACCTGGATCGTAGGCCCTACAAGGGCAGGGGAATGTTGTTTCGCAAGTGGTGAGCAGGGATGCAGCTTCTGCTTGGGCGTTGTATTCGTGATCGAAGACAGCAAGATGGGAGGAGGTAAGCGATCCGTATGGGAACCGGTTAATCCGAAATTACGAAACGAACGAAATGAAAACATCACAATACCTCCTCTTATGCCAGCTTCTTGCTGCATTACCTCTGCCTCATGTTGAACCAGAGCCTACTGTGGCTCAATTATTATTGTTCCTTTATAACGAATTGGTTCATGAAATGCAAATTGTCCATTTCACTTTTCACTTGCATTACGAATGGACAGCAGCGCAAGGGAGCTCAATCCATTCATACGGCTGCTGCAATGCTTTCATTCCATTTTCAATAATGGAAATAATCATAATTGTCTGCTCAGACGGAACGGTCGCATGACCAGACTCGAAGAAAGCAACTAAGTCGCGGGCGAACAGCTGGAAGAAGTCCGATTCCACCTTCAAGATGCGGCTGCTGCCTGAGTGATATTTTACCGCCATCGTAAATGGGCATTCGTCGCCAAGATGGCGAACTGTGGCTTGCCTGCCATCCCCGAATTCAATCAGCAGCGCAGGGGCTGTCTTCGTTCCAATAGACATTACTCGCTTCGCGTCTGCTCCCATCAGCGAAACAATCGGTTCGATCTGATGAATGGAGTAGTTATGAAATGCACCAGGCCCCAAGCTGGATATAACCTCAATCCCATCACGGTCTGCTTCGGTATATTCCACTGCATATCGCAGGGCCGATGAGGAGTATAGCGGCGTGCCGTGCTTAGCAGCATGTTCGAACAAGCGAATGGCCGCAGCCCGATCAGGGGCGAACGTCTTATCGATATACGTCGGCTTGCCAGAAGCCAGCGGCAGCTCAGCAAGGATTTCGTGCTGCTCTGGATGGTCAGGGGCGAGCACGATTAGGTAATCACTCTGCGCGACAACTTCCTCAATGCTGTCCAATAGCTGAACACCATGCTTCTCCGCCCATGCAGCATTGCTGAGCCCATGTTCCGAATCCTTCTGGCCATAGGCATAGGCGACCTCCATGGTTCCTTCAGAAGCATTGCGAATCCATACTGGATAATTATTGGCATGCCATTCGTCTAAGTAATAATCGATAAACCCGATCTTCTTCATGCGAACGAACCTTCCTTCGCGAACGAGATTTCCCTTCTTTGTTCGGATGAATCGTAAATAGCTTGCAGCATCTTGGCAGTCAGAATAACCGTATCAATATGGGAAGGCAGCTTCTCGCCGGATTTAATACAGGAGATGAAGCTGTCAATCTCGTTCTGGAACATATCTGTCTTATTGAACTTCGGCGTGCTCTCCATCAGAGCCCCATGCTTCGCGCTGTAGATCGTGAAGTCTGCGCCGTACTGCAGGCGGATGCCAGCCTTATCGCCTAGGAAGTCGATGTACATTTCATCCACGCCAATGTTCTGAGCCCAAGCGCCATTGACTGTAATGGAAGGACCGGAAGTGCGGATCATTGCCGTTACAAAGTCATCTACATCGTAAGTGCCTGCATAATTCGGAGGCCCTGCCCACATGTTGATGTAGGAGTAGTTCTCCATATCCTTGCCCAGCTTGCTATAAGCCTGACCGGTTACGGTCTGCGGATCTGGATCGCCCGTGCAGTACATCACGATATCGAGGAAATGTACGCCCCAATCAATGAGTGCGCCTCCGCCGGCAACAGCCTTGTTCGTGAAGTCCCCGCCAAGACCAGGGATCGAACGCTGGGAGCGGAAGCTGACGTAAACATGGTACAGTTCGCCCAAATCGCCGTCGGCAATCATCTTTTTAATAATATTCACGCCAGTATTGAATCGATTTACGACCCCGATGTTAAGCGTCATGCCTGTTTCATGCTGCACCTTCTGCATCTCCAGTGCCTCTGCATACGTTCTGGCAGCTGGCTTCTCGCACAGCACATGCTTGCCTGCGCGCATGCAATCAATCGCGATGGAGGCATGGCAATAGTTCGGTGTACAGATGGACACAGCTACGACTTCCGGATCATCCAGAATGATATGATAATCCTCAATTGCTTCCCCACACTCGTACTTCTCGACAGCTTGCTCTGCCCGTTCCTTACGAATATCGCAGAAATACTTAATCTCTACCTCTGAATTCGCCATATAAGACGGGATGTGGGCACTGTTCGCAATCGTCCCGCAGCCGATAATGGCAACAATCGTTTTACTCATATCGAATCCCTCCAAGGTATGGGGCCAGTAAGGAACTAGGCCGAATTAGTTCTAGTGACTTGCGCAATAAGTACTCCCATGGTAGCATGTATGCGCTTTAATTAATTTGACTTTCGTATATAAAATTGGGATTATTGTTCGATTTTCGAGTAGGGATCGCATCAATCTACGTCTTCTACATAGCTACTGCAATGGGCGTGCATATTTTACAGATTCCGGACAAATCCCATATATAGTGGAATCCTTGCCATCAATCCCATATACTTAGAGCTTACTGATTTGAAAATATAGAATGAATGGAGATATGAAACATGTCTAATTTGCCTAACTGCCCTTCCTGCCAATCGGAATATACGTATGAGGATCGCAATATGCTGGTATGCCCGGAATGCGGGCACGAGTGGTCTGCGAATGCAGATGCTAGCCATTCGGAAGATGACAAGGTCATTCGCGATTCGAACGGCAATATATTGAACGACGGAGATACGGTATCTGTCATTAAGGATTTGAAGGTAAAGGGAAGCTCTTCCGTGATCAAAATCGGAACAAAGGTGAAAAATATTCGCCTTGTTGACGGCGATCATGATATTGATTGCAAAATCGATGGCTTTGGCGCAATGAAGCTGAAGTCTGAATTTGTAAAAAAGATATAAGCGAGCTATGCGAAAATGTAAAACCCACCTAGACAACTGTCACAGGTGGGTTTTATTGTATCCGCTATTCAATTGCAAGATTGAAATTGGGCATCGCTGAGCGACGAGGGGGTCACGCTGACAACGTTGTTCTTCGTATGCTCAGCTTTCGGACATGATACCGCCATTTACATGAAGCACCTGACCTGTGACATAGGAGGAATCATCGGAAGCTAAATAAATATAAGTTGGTGCAAGTTCAAATGGCTGTCCGGCACGCTTCATTGGAGTATCGCGCCCAAAGGTCGAGACATAGTCAGCTGAGAAACTGGATACGGTAAGCGGCGTCCATATCGGGCCTGGAGCGACAGCGTTGACGCGTATGCCTTTATCAACAAGCTGCAGTGACAATGAACGTGTAAAGGATACGACGGCTCCTTTGGTAGAGGAATAATCAACTAGCAAGGGGGCGCCTGCATATGCGGTTACAGAAGCGGTTGAGATGATGGAGCTTCCCGGCTGTAGATGAGGGAGGGCGGCTCTGGTCAAATAAAACATTGGGAAGATGTTCGTGCGGAACGTATTTTCCAGCTGTTCGTCAGAAATGCAGAGCAGACTTTCCTGAGGGAACTGAACGCCCTGGTTCAGCACAAGCACATCGAGCCGACCATAGTGTTCGATTGTTCTGCGGACGACCTCTTGGCAGTGTGCTGGCTGACGGAGATCGACTTCAAGCAGCAAGCATCGCGCTCCATAGCTTTCGACCATTTGGCGGGTTGCCTCTGCATCTACACGCTCGTATAGATAGGCGATCGCAACGTCTGCCCCTTCTTTGGCAAAGCCGATGGCAACAGCACGTCCGATGCCACTGTCACCACCAGTAATAATCGCTACCTTGCCCGCCAGTTTGCCGCTGCCCTTGTAGCCTGGATTATCGGATATTGGCAGAGGGTGCATCAAATATTCAAGTCCTGGCTGCACATTCTGATGCTGCGGCGGGAAGGTAAGGGGGACTTGGCGGCATTGCGTTTCGTAGCTGTAATAAGGAATCATCGGAATCATGACAAGATCCTCCTGTGACTTTGTAAACTTACAGGCAGGATATTCGCCTACTCCCAGGTTGGTGCTTCGGAAGTACGATCGTGACACATGGCGGAGACTTTATTGTGCAAACGGAATGCGAACATGTTATACAAACAAGAGACTTGTCCCATCGAACATATCTTCCCAGTTCTATAATTAACGTAGGAATATGTTGTACCTGTGCGAATTTGGCAAATAATGAACAGGAACAAGTCGGGAATGCTCATGGACCTGTCAGAAGGGAGATGGTATAATACGAGGTAGAACAACAGGTTGAGGTGGCAATTATGGCAACGGCAATTTCTTTTTTTGCAGGTGCTGGTGGACTCGATACAGGCATTCACCAGGCAGGCTTCGATATTAAACTATCACTTGAAATAGAACCTATATTTTGCGAGACGCTTCGGGCAAACTATCCGGATATGAATGTGGTCGAAGGCGATATTTCGGACTATTCTCGGGAGCGCATCTATCGAGAGGCAGGCTTGGATGAGGGGCAGGACATTGATCTCATGTTCGGCGGCAGTCCTTGTCAATCATTCAGCACGGCGGGCAAAAGGCAGGCATTTGAAGATCCGCGCGGCAATGCGATGTTGAAGTTCGCGCAGCTGGTGGAGGAGACACGCCCCAAGGTATTTCTATTGGAAAATGTGCGCGGACTGCTGTCTGCTTCTTTGAAACATAGACCGCTGCGCCAGCGGGGAGAGGAGCATGCTCCGCTTGAACCGGAGGAGATGCCCGGCAGTGCGCTCACACATTTGCTCCAGCATTTCCATGAATACAATGTGACCTATGAACTGCTGAAAGCGGCTGATTACGGGGTTCCTCAGTCGAGGGAGCGGGTATTCTTAGTCGGCGTACGCAAGGACTTGAGTACAACATATGCGTTTCCCGCCAAGACACATGACGCTGAGGGCGGCGAAGGGCTGGCGAGATGGGTGACGCTTGGAGATGTTTTGCGCGATATGATCGTAGAAGAGCACCATTACCCTCGGTATTCACCGGAAAGATTGTATTACATGCACATGATTCCGCAGGGTGGAGGCAACTGGCGAAGCTTGCCCGAAGAGTTCGTAGAACTGGCTATGGGCGGCGCCTATGAGTCGGGCGGAGGCAAGGTAGGCTTCTATCGGCGCCTATGGATCGATCGACCAGCCCCAACGCTGCTGACCTCGCCCATTCAGAAGAGTACGAATCTCGGACACCCGTATGAGGATCGTCCGATAAGCATTGAGGAATACATTGCCCTGCAGGAATTCCCGAAGGAATATCATGTAGCAGGCACATTATCTCAGCAATATACGCAGATTGGAAATGCAGTTCCCGTCCGTCTTGCAAGAGTGCTGGGCAGTTCAATTATGCAGTTGCTTGAGCGCATTACAGAGATACAAGAAGCGAATCCAATGGAAGCAACAGCAAGCAGGTAACATGGGTTGCTTATAAGGCCTACAAGGACTTCAAGGTGCAGAGATCATTGCTGCACTTTTTTTGTACATCCATACGTGTAGAAAAATAAGTAGAATCACCTCTCATGGTTAGGACTTTAAGAGGTTTACATGAATCATCCAATTACCCATATAGGCTGAATGACATGCATATGATACAATAGGTGAAACCAATAATTAGGAGGTCTACTCATTGATCGGACGTAGCGGAAATCCAACACTTAATGAAGAAACGTTTGCAAATCAGGGTAACTATGAAAATCAAGAACGAATGACGATCGGCGGTACCGTCAATAAATCGTTCATGGCGCTGGCGCTGCTTGTTGGAGCGGCAGTCATATCGTGGA
>Ga0209025_1002889_pt1 | contig 17198 bp, 7 predicted proteins | sample AraplaMF_Col_mLB_FD_184256 | JGI IMG/M metagenome (GOLD analysis project Ga0209025, IMG submission 184256) | Arabidopsis root microbial communities from the University of North Carolina, USA - plate scrape MF_Col_mLB (SPAdes) (version 2) | ecosystem: Host-associated > Plants > Roots > Endosphere ... | reverse complement strand
GTGGCCCCGGTGTAGCTGTTGGCGCCCGACAGCGTCAGCGTGCCGCTGCCCTGCTTGGTGATGAAGCCGCCGCCGCTGATCGCGCCGCTCAAGGTCTCGGAGAACGCACCGGTGTCGATGACGGGGTCGTTGTTGCCGGTCAGCCGGATCGCGTTGGCGATGGTCAGACCGCCGGCGCTGAAGCCCAGCGTGGTGTCGTCGTCCATGGCCAGCGCGCCGGTGCCCAGTGCCTGGTTGTGGCCCAGGTTCAGGCGACCCTGGTGCAGGGCCGTGCCGCCGGTGTAGGTGTTGGCGCCCGACAGCGTCAGCGTCCCGGTGCCGACCTTCACCAGCGAGCCGCCCGTGCCCGAGATCACGCCGGACACTTCCGTGCTGGTGTTGAGCCCGCCGGTGGTCAGCGCCTTGGCGCCGAGCAGCACCCGGCCCGCGCCCTCGATCGAGCCGATGGCGAGGCCGTCGGTGGTGAGCTGGCTGATGCGGACCGTGCCGCCCGCCTTGTTCACCACGGTGGCCTGGTTGGCCGTAGCGCGGTCGAAGAAGTCGACGACGCCGCCGGTCTCGTTGACGAGCGTGGCCTGGCCGGCCGAGCCGTCGTCCAGGAAGTTGGTCGCGCTTCCCGCGAAGTTGGTGATGTGCGCCTTGCCCGCGGTGGCGTTGAACCAGACGGTGGTCTCGCCGCCGCGGTTCTCGATGGTGGCGTTGCCGGCCGTCGCGTTGCCGCGGAAATCGATCGCGCCGTTCGCCTGCGTCACGAGGGTCGCGTGGCCGGCCGAGGCGCTGTCCTTGAACTGGATGAAGCCGCCGTTGGTCTGCTGCACCGGGCCCGCCGTGATCTTCAGGTTGCCGGCATCGGCCTGGCTGCTGAAGATCAGGCCGGCGCCGCCCGCCACGAACACGTCGCCGGTGCCCAGTGCGCCGCTGACGCCCGCGTTCACGGTGCCGGCATCGACCAGGGTGCCGCCCTGGTAGCTGTTGGCCGCCGCGAGCAGGAGTTCGCCCGTGCCGATCTTGCGCAGGCTGCCGGTGCCGCTCATCGTGCCGGCGTAGGTGCCGTCCACGGACTGGTCGAAAGTGACGCGGGCGTCGTTGACGATGCTGCCCTGCAGGCTGGTGGTGTTGCCCTGCAGCACGCCAGCCTTCACGAGGGTGCCGCCGGTGTAGGTGTTGGCACCGCCCAGCACCAGCGTGCCGAGGTCTTCCTTCGACAGCCCGCCCGTGCCGGTGATGGCCGAGTTGATCGTGGCCGTCATGGCCGCGCCGGCCGCCGTGCCGTCGCCCACGCGCACCACGGTGCCGGCGTTGTCGATGTTGAGGCTGTCGCCCTGGACGACATAGCCGTCGACCATGAACTGCGCACCGCCGATGCTGACCGTGCCGCCGGACTTGTCGACCGTCACCGTACCGCCCGTGCCGCCGAAGATGGCGAACTGGTCCTGCTTCCAGGCCGCGTTGAGGCTGCCGTTCATGTCGGTCCAGCCGTCGCCCGGGGAACCCACGCGCCAGGTGCCCGAGCCGCCGTCGGCGACGCCGTTGTTGTAGCCGGCGCCAGCGCCGCCATCCCAGAAATTGAGGCTGAGGCCGGCGCGGTTGACCAGGTTGACCTGCTGGGCCACCGAGGTCTGCACGGACAGGTCGCTCGCGGCGGTGCCACCCGGAATCGCGCCGATGTCCAGGCCGTTGTCGGTCAGCGAGCCGGTGTATGCGATGAGGCGGTAGAGGCCGGGGCCGAAAGTGCCGCCGGCAGACTGCGCGACGTTGAGCGTGCCGTCCAGCGTGAGGTTCCCGGTGACGTTGACCAGGTCGTTGAACGCCCCGCCCGGCACGCCGGCCTGGCCGAGTTCGTAGTCCAGGATGGAACCACTGCTGAACGACAGCGTGCCGGTGTTCAGCGTGCCGGGGCTGTTGCCCGCGGCCAGGGTGCCGCCGCCGGCAATGTTGACGGCGCCGGCAATGGTGCCGGTACCGGCCAGCCTGGCGCCGTTGCCGACGAACACCGTGCCGGAGCCGGTCGCGCTGCCCGTCGTGTTGTTCACGCGCAGCGTGCCGGCGTCGACGAAGGTCGAGCCCTCGTAGGTGTTGGCAGCGGTGAGTTCCAGCGTGCCGGCGCCACGCTGGACCAGGCTGCCTGTGCCGCTGATCACGCCGCCGAAGCTGACAGCATCGGAACGGTTGAAGGCCAGCAGCGCGTTGTTGTTGGCGATGTTGCCCGCGACGCTGCCGCTCGTGCCGCCGGCGCCGATCTGCAGCGTGCCCGCGCTGACCGTGGTGCCGCCGGTGTGGGTGGCGGCGCCCGTGAGCGTCAGCGTGCCCGTGCCGGCCTGCGTCAGGGTGCCTGCGCCGCTGAGGTTGCCGGCGAAGTCGACCGCGTCGGTGCGGTTGAACGCGAGTGCGCCGTTGTCGATGACGTCGCCCGCGATGCTGCCCGTGACACCGCCGTTGCCGATCTGCAGCGACGTGCCGCTTGCGAGCGTCGTGCGGCTCGCGGCCTGGATGCTGCCCGTGACGACCGCGCCCTGCGACGCGTCGAGCGCGATGTTGCCCGCCGCGACATTGCCGTTGACGGTCAGCGCCTGCCCGGTGGTGAGGCTCAGGTTCGCGGCGGTGAAATTGCCCAGCGCGGCGATCAGGTTCGCGCCGTCGAGCGTGGCGTCGCCCACGGCGCTGCCGGAGAGCGAGGTCGCGGTGATGACGCTGCCTGCGCCCTGGGTGATGGAGCCGGCCGCGTTGAGCGCAGTGGCCGTGCCGCTGACCGCGCCGTTGATCGTCAAGTCTCCGGTGGTCGTGGCCAATGCCACGTTCGCGCTGCTGTTGACCGGTCCGGCGACGATCAGCGACTTCGCGTTGTTCAGGCTGAAGCCGTTGGCCGTGAAGCCGCCGAGCGTGTCGATCTGGTTGGCGCCGGTGAGTGCCGTGCTTCCGGTCGAGCTGCCCGTCAGCGTGCCGGCCGTCACGACGCTGCCCGCGCCTTGCGTGATGGCACCGAGCGCATTGAGCGTCGCGCTGCTGCCGGCGGCCAGGTTGCCGGCGATCGCGAGCGAACCTGCCTGGGTCAGGCTGAAACCGTTGGCTGTGAAGTTGCCGAGCGCGCCGATCTGGTTCGGGCCGGCGAGCGTCACGGCGCCGGTGACGCTGCCCGTCAGCGTGGCGGCGGTGATCACGCCGGCGGTCTGGGCGATGCCGGCGCCGCTGTTCAGGCTCAATGCGCCCGAGGCGGTCACGTTGCTTGCGAGAGTGATGCCGTTGCTCGCGGTCAGCGAAACGGCGCCGCCCGAGAGGCCGTTGTTCACCGCCAGCGCGCCGCCATTCGCGGCCAGCGTCAGGGCGGCGGTGCCGGTGTCGATGGCCGCGACCGGCAACGCCAGCGCGCCACCGGCGATGAGGCTCACGCTGCCGTTCGGGCCGCTGGTGAGCAACGAGACGTCCAGGTCGTTGATGTCGGCGAGGGCGATGCTGCTGCCCGTCACGGACACCGCGCCGCCGAAGTCGTTGTCGGCATTCGCCAGCGCGATCGCATGGGCGCCCGCGTTCAGCGTGCTGGTGCCGCCGACGGTCAACGCACCGGTCTGCGTGATGGCGCCGTTGGCCGTGGCCGCGAGACTGCCCGACACGGTGCTGGCGCCCAGCGTCAGCGCAGCGTTGTTCGTGAGCTGCACATTGCCGCCGGTCAGGCTGACCGGCCCGGCGAAGTTGTTGGATGCCTGGGTCAGCGTGATGGCGGCCGTGCCGGCGTTCAGCGTGCTCGCGCCGGCCACGCTCAGTGCGCCGGTCTGCGTGATGGCGCCGTTGGCGCTGGCCGCGAGGCTGCCCGACACGGCGCTGGTGCCCAGCGACAGGGCGGCGTTGTTCGTGAGCTGCACGTTGGCGCCGGTCAGGGCGACCGCGCCCACGAAGTTGTTGGCCGCCTGGGTGAGCGTGATGTCACCCGCCCCAGCGTTCAGCGTGCTCGTGCCCGAGATGCTCAGTGCGCCGGCCTGCGTGACGGAGCCGCCGTTGCTCGCGGCATTCAACGAAACCGCGACGCCGCTGCCGAGGTTCAATGCGCCGTGGCTCGTCACGGTCAGCGCGCCGGTGTTGAGCGTGCCGAGAACGAGGCCGTTCACGTCGTTGATCTGTGTCGCGCCGCCCGTCAGGGTCACGGCGCCGCCGAAGTCGTTGTTGGCATTCACCAGCGTGATGGCACCCGCGCCGGCGTTCAGCGTGCTCGTGCCCGCGACGCTCAGCGCACCGGTCTGCGTGGTGGCGCCGCCGTTGCTCGCGGCATTCAGCGAAGCCGCGGTGCCGCTGCCCAGGTTCAAGGCACCATGGCTGGTGGCGGTCAGCGCGCCGGTGTTGAGCGCACCGAGCGCGAGGCTGTTCACGTCATTGATCTGCGTGGTGCCGCCCGTCAGGGACACGGTGCCGCCGAAGTCGTTGTTCGCATGCGTCAACGTGATCGCGTTGGCACCCGCGTTCAGCGCGCTTGCGCCGCCGATGCTCAACGCACCGGTCTGCGTGACGGCGCCGTTGACTGCGGCCGTGAGACTGCCCGACACGGTGCTGGCGCCCAGCGTCAGCGCGGCGTTGTTGGTCAGCTGCACGCTGGCGCCGGTCAGGCTGACCGGCCCGGCGAAGTTGTTGGATGCCTGGGTCAGCGTGATGGCACCCGCGCCGGCGTTCAGCGTGCTCGCGCCGGCCACGCTCAGTGCGCCGGTCTGCGTGATGGCACCGCCATTGCTGGCGGCATTGAGGGAAGTTGCGGCGCCGCTGCCCAGGTTCAATGCGCCATGGCTCGTCACGGTCAGCGCGCCGGTATTGAGCGTGCCGAGCGCGAGGCCGTTCACGTCGTTGATCTGTGTCGTACCGCCCGTCAGGGACACGGCGCCGCCAAAGTCGTTGCTGGCATTCGTCAGCGTGATCGCGTTGGCGCCTGCGTTCAGCGTGCTGGTGCCGCCGACGGTCAGTGTGCCGGTCTGCGTGATGGCGCCGGTGGCTGCGGCCGCGAGACTGCCCGATACAGCGCTGGCGCCCAGCGTCAGCGCGGCGTTGTTCGTGAGTTGCACGTTGGCGCCGGTCAGGGCGACCGCGCCCGCGAAGTTGTTGGCCGCCTGGGTAAGCGTGATGTCACCCGCCCCGGCGTCCAGCGTGCTCGTGCCCGAGATGCCCAGTGCGCTGGTCTGCGTGATGGCGCCGCCGTTGCTCGCGGCGCTCAGCGAAGCCGCCGTGCCGCTGCCGAGGTTCAATGCGCCATGGCTCGTGACGGTCAGCGCGCCGGTGTTGAGCGTGCCGAGCGCGAGGCTGTTCACGTCGTTGACCTGTGTAGCACCGCCCGTCAGGGACACGGCGCCGCCGAAGTCGTTGCTCGCATTCGTCAGCGTGATGGCACCCGCGCCGGCGTTCAGCGTGCTCGTGCCCGCGACGCTCAGCGCACCGGCCTGCGTGATGGCGCCGCCGTTGCTGACAGCGTTCAGGGACGCGGCGGTGCCGCTGCCCAGGTTCAAGGCGCCATGGCTTGTGACGGTCAGTGCGCCGGTGTTGAGCGCGCCGAGCGTGAGGCCGTTCACGTCGTTGATCTGCGTCGCGCCGCCCGACAGGCTCACGACGCCGCCGAAATCGTTGCCGGCATTGGTCATCGTGATCGCACCGGCACCGCTGTTCACCGACAGGTTGCCGGAGCCGCTGAAGACGCCGTTCATCGCGAGCGCGCCGTTCGAACCGATGGCGCCGGTGCCCGTCAACAGCACGTTGCGTGCGCTGGTGAAAGCCCCGGTTGCAAGCAGCGCACCGCCGTTGAGCGTGAGCGTGCCGGTCGCCGCGCCCAGGTTCGCATCGGTCGTCACCTGGACCGTGCCGGCGTTGATGAACGTGCCGCCGCTATAGCCGTTGGTGCCCGAGAGCGTCAGCGTGCCGCTGCCGTTCTGCCTGACCCGGCCCGTGCCGTCGATGGTGCCGGCGAAGCTCGTGCTGTCCGAGCGGTTGAAGGTCAGGGCCGCGTTGTTCGTGACGTTGCCCGCAAGGCTGCCCGTGGTGCCGCCGTTGCCGATCTGCAGCATGCCCGCCGAGATGGTGGTGCCGCCGGTGTAGGTGTTGGTGCCGGTCATCACCGTGATGCCCGTGCCCGATTGCGTGACCGAGCCGGCGCCCGAGATGTCGTAGCCCGCCGCGATGATGCCGGAGGCGGCATAGACGACCTGGCTGCCGGTGTTGACCCTGACGCCGCCCGCCGCGCTCAGGGTACCGCCGGTGATGGTCAGCGTCCCGATGCCGCCCGCCCCGCCGTCGCCTCTGCGTCCGGTGCCGTCGCCGCCGTTGTAGCCGCCCACGGCGATGCTGCCCACGGACACGACGCTGCTGCCGGACAGCGTGACCTGCCCGCTGCCGCCGTCGCCGCCGTTGCCGCCCTGGCCGTTGCCCGTCCCGCCGCCGCCGCCGCCGCCCGAGCCGCCGATCAGCAGCGCGCCGGCGATGGACGTGGTGCCGGCGCTGATGTTGAGCACGCCGTCGCCGCCGTTGCCGCCGCGGGTGGCGGAGCCCGTCCCGCCGGCGCCGCCGCCGCCGCCGCCGCTGCCACCCACCGCGACGGTGCCGGTGATCGTGGTGTTGGCCGAGATGCTGTAGGTGGTCGTCCCGCCGGCCTTGCTGCCGGTGGCGGTGCCGCTCAGGGCGTCGCCCCCCGGCGCTCCGAGGCCGGTACCACCGGCTGCGCCGCCGTTGTTGCCTGCGCCGGGGGTACCGTTGTTGTTTGCTATTGCATCGCCGCCGTCGCCGTTGCCATTGGCGCCACCCGCGCCGCCGCTGTTGGCACCGACGACGAAGCCCGACGCACCGCCGCCCGCGCCGAATCCGCCGCCGCCGCCCCCTGCCCCGGCACCGCTGCTGCCCGCGCCACCGCCGCCGCCGATGCCACCGTCGCCGCCATCGCCGCCGCTGTTGACGCCGTTGCCGCCGGAGCCGACGGTGCCGATCACGAGGTTCTGCGCCCAGGTCGGTGCGGCCAGGCCTCCCCCGGCCATTGCCATCACGATCACCGCCATCAATCCATTCAGCCGGAACGGTACGCCAGCGAGGTGTACAGCGCCCGCCGTCGCGCCTGAACGGTGTGCACGCTGCGGCTTCCCACGCGCGCTGGCGATTTCGGAAACGGCGACCCAAGCGCCCAGTGCGTTGTTCCAGAGGCTGCGAAAGGAGATGTTCATGCGTGTCTTTCGTTACTTGTTAACAATAGTTCTAACTAACGATACCCAAAGTAACAATAAAGACCTATCCCCTGAATGGGGGATACGCGACCACCGCAGTGCTGCGCTGAGGGTGGGTCTCATCGCCAATTGCCATTGAAGCCATCTCCGATAGAGATGTCAGATGACGAAAAACAGGGGGAAAATATGAATCCCATCGCCAGTCGCGATGCCCATGCCTTCATGACCACCTCGGAACGCAACTTCGCCCGCCGCATCGACCTCACGTCGCTGCAGTTGTTCGTCGCCGTGTGCGAGCTGGGCAGCATCGGGCGCGCGGCAGAGCGCGAATTCATCGCGGCCTCGGCCATCAGCAAGCGGCTGTCCGACCTCGAAGCCACGCTCGGCACCACCCTGCTCTACCGCCATGCGCGCGGCGTCGACCTCACGCCGGCCGGCGAAAGCCTGTTGCACCACGCCCGCTCGGTGCTCTACAGCCTCGAGAAGATGCAGGGCGAACTCAGCGAATACGCCGATGGCGTGCGCGGCCACGTGCGGGTGCACGCCAACATCTCGGCCATCGTGCAGTTCCTGCCGGAGGACCTGGGCGTGTTCACGCGCGCCCACGAGGCGATCAAGATCGACCTCGAGGAGCATCTGAGCAGCGAGGTGATTCGCGCCGTGCAGGAAGGCGCAGCCGACCTCGGCGTGTGCCATGTGGCCGGCGGCGCGGGCGAGTTGCAGAGCCTGCCGTACCGGCACGACCGCCTGGCGCTGATCGTTCCCACGGGCCACGCGCTGGCTTCGCAGGACGCCATCGACTTCGTCGATTCACTCGACTTCGACCACGTCGGCCTGCACACCAACAGTTCGATCTACGTCGCCATGCACGAGGCCGCCTTGAAGGCCGGCCGCAGCATCAAGCTGCGCATCCACGTCACAGGCCTGGACGCCATGTGCCGCATGATCGAGAACGGCCTGGGCATCGGCGTGATGCCGCAGCGCGCCTTCGAACTCATGCAGGACGGCATCGGCCGGGGCCTCGTGAGCGTGGCGCTCGCCGACGCCTGGGCGGCGCGCGAGATCCGCCTGGTGGCGCGCGACTTCTCCACCCTGCCGGTGGCGGCGCGCTCGCTGGTGAATCACCTGCACGCGGCCGCCGATCCGGCGGACCCGGCCGAACAGCTCGCGGCCTAGGGCCTCTGTTCACGCCAGACCGCATCGACAGACAATCCATTTCCCCACGAAAGAAGAGACCGACATGGCACGCACGCTCTACGACAAGATCTGGGACGAACACGTCGTCCACACCGAGGAAGACGGCACCGCGATCCTCTACATCGACCGCCACCTGGTGCACGAAGTCACCAGCCCGCAAGCCTTCGAAGGCCTGCGCGTGGCCGGCCGCAAGCTGTGGCGCATCAGCTCGGTCGTCGCCACGGCCGACCACAACACGCCCACCACGGGCTGGGAGCGCGGCTATGAAGGCATCGCCGACCCCACCAGCAAGGAGCAGGTCACCACGCTGGACAAGAACATCGCGGAATTCGGCGCCGCCGCGTTCTTTCCGTTCCTGAGCAAGCGCCAGGGCATCGTGCATGTGATCGGCCCCGAGTCGGGCGCGACGCTGCCGGGCATGACCGTGGTCTGCGGCGACTCGCACACCTCCACGCACGGCGCCTTCGGTGCGCTGGCGCACGGCATCGGTACCAGCGAGGTCGAGCACGTCATGGCCACGCAGACGCTGCTCGGCAAGAAGGCGAAGAACATGCTCGTGAAGGTCGAGGGCAAGCTGCCTTTCGGCTGCACCGCCAAGGACATCGTGCTCGCGATCATCGGCAAGATCGGCACCGCCGGCGGCACCGGCTACACGATCGAATTCGCAGGCTCGGCCATTCGCGACCTGAGCATGGAAGGCCGCATGACGGTCTGCAACATGGCCATCGAGGCCGGCGCGCGCGCCGGGCTGGTGGCGGTCGACGAAAAAACCATCAGCTACGTCAAGGGCCGCCCGCTCGCCCCCACGGGCGTGGAGTGGGACCAGGCCGTGACCTATTGGCGCACGCTGCAGTCCGACCCTGGCGCGAAGTTCGACGCCGTGGTCGAACTCGACGCCGCGCAGATCCAGCCGCAGGTGACCTGGGGCACCTCGCCCGAGATGGTCGTCGACATCAACGGCCGCGTGCCCGATCCCGACAAGGAAAAGGACGCCAGCAAGCGCAGCGCCATCGAGCGCGCGCTGGTCTACATGGGCCTGGAGCCCAACAAGGCGATGAACGACATCTTCATCGACAAGGTGTTCATCGGCTCGTGCACCAACAGCCGCATCGAGGACATGCGCGAAGCCGCCGCCGTGGTGAAGAAGCTCGGCCGGAAAGTCGCGAAGAACGTCAAGCTCGCGATGGTCGTGCCCGGCTCGGGCGTGGTGAAGGAACAGGCCGAGCGCGAAGGCCTCGATGCGATCTTCAAGGCCGCGGGCTTCGAATGGCGCGAGCCCGGCTGCTCGATGTGCCTCGCGATGAACGCCGACCGCCTCGAGCCCGGCGAGCGCTGCGCATCCACCAGCAACCGCAACTTCGAAGGCCGCCAGGGCGCCGGTGGCCGCACCCACCTCGTGAGCCCGGCCATGGCTGCTGCCGCCGCCGTGCACGGCCACTTCGTCGACGTGCGCACCTTCGCCTGATCTGGAGACATCACATGCAGAAATTCACCGTGCACAAGGGCCTCGTCGCCCCCATGGACCGCGAGAACGTCGACACCGACGCGATCATTCCGAAGCAGTTCCTGAAGTCGATCCGCAAGACCGGTTTCGGGCAGAACCTGTTCGACGAATGGCGCTACCTCGACGCCGGCTTCCCGGGCCAGGACCCGGCCAGCCGCAAGCCGAATCCAGACTTCGTGCTGAACCAGCCGCGCTACGCCGGCGCCTCGGTGCTGCTGGCGCGCAAGAATTTCGGCTGCGGCTCGTCGCGCGAGCACGCGCCGTGGGCGCTCGACCAGTACGGCTTCCGCGCGATCATCGCGCCAAGCTATGCGGACATCTTCTTCAACAACAGCTTCAAGAACGGCCTGCTGCCGATCGTGCTGTCCGAAGCGCAGGTGGCGCAGCTGTTCGACGAGACCTTCGCGTTCCCCGGCTACACGCTGACCATCGACCTGGAGCGCCAGGTGGTCGTGAAGCCCGACGGCGGCGAGTTCGCCTTCGACGTGCAGGCTTTCCGCAAGTACTGCCTGATGAACGGCCTGGACGACATCGGCCTCACGCTGCGCCACAAGGACAAGATCAAGGCCTTCGAGACCGAGCGCCTGGCGCAGAAGCCCTGGCTCGCGCACACGATGATCTCCTGACCGTCCGCATTTCTCTATTCAAACTCAGACCAACTTATGAAAATCGCAGTTCTCCCGGGTGACGGCATCGGCACCGAAATCGTGGCGGAAGCCGTCAAGGTGCTCGAAGTGCTCGACCTGAAGTTCGAGATGGAGTCGGCACTGGTCGGCGGTGCAGCCTACGAGGCCCATGGCCACCCGCTGCCCGAAGCGACGCTCAAGCTCGCCAAGGAATCCGACGCGGTGCTGTTCGGCGCAGTCGGCGACTGGAAGTACGACAAGCTCGACCGCCCGCTGCGGCCCGAGCAGGCCATCCTGGGGCTGCGCAAGAACCTTGGCCTGTTCGCCAATTTCCGCCCGGCCATCTGCTACGAGCAGCTGGTCGGCGCCTCGAGCCTCAAGCCCGAGCTGATCGCGGGCCTCGACATCCTGATCATCCGCGAGCTGACCGGCGACATCTACTTCGGCCAGCCGCGCGGCCGCCGCACCGCCGTCGACGGACACTTTCCGGGCGCCGAGGAGGCCTTCGACACGATGCGCTATTCGCGCCCCGAGGTCGAGCGCATCGCCCGCGTCGCCTTCGAGGCGGCCCGCAAGCGCAGCAAGCGCGTGACCAGCGTCGACAAGGCCAACGTGCTCGAGACCTTCCAGTTCTGGAAGGACATCGTGACCGAGATCGGCAAGGAGTACCCGGACGTCGAACTCGACCACATGTACGTCGACAACGCAGCCATGCAGCTCGTGAAGGCACCCAAGAAGTTCGACGTGGTCGTCACCGGCAACATGTTCGGCGACATCCTCTCGGACGAGGCCGCGATGCTCACCGGCTCCATCGGCATGCTGCCCTCGGCGTCGCTCAATTCGAGCAACCAGGGCCTGTACGAACCGAGCCACGGCAGCGCGCCAGACATTGCCGGCAAAGGGGTTGCCAATCCTTTGGCTACAATCCTGTCCGCTGCCATGATGCTCCGCTTTTCACTCAACCAAGCCGAAGCTGCCGACCGTATCGAGTCGGCGGTCAAGGATGTGCTCGCCTCCGGGCTGCGCACGGGCGACATCTGGTCAGAAGGTACGAAGCGCGTCGGCACCCGCGAGATGGGCGATGCGGTCGTTGCAGCAATCACCAAAAAGACGATTACCGGCTAACCGCAGCCCGCTTCGTCACGCCCCTCCCCGGCTCGACGAGTCGGGCAAAAGAGAAACTTGATCCGTTGGGGACAGCACAGATTGCTTCGCAATCCTGGTCTGTCCCACAAAGTTATTTATCTTTTCATAAGGGCAAACTGAAATGGCGAACGCATCTCAACCTCTGGTCGGCCTCGTGGGCTGGCGCGGCATGGTCGGCTCGGTCCTGATGGACCGCATGCAGGCCGAAGGCGACTTCGGCCTCATCGAGCCGCTTTTCTTCTCGACCTCCAACGCCGGCGGCAAGGCCCCGGCAATGGCCAAGAACGAAACCGCGCTGAAGGATGCGAACGACATCGAGGCACTGAAGAAGTGCGACATCGTCATCACCTGCCAGGGCGGCGACTACACGAGCGAAGTGTTCCCCAAGCTGCGTGCAGCGGGTTGGACCGGCCATTGGATCGATGCCGCCTCCACCCTGCGCATGCAGGACGACGCGGTCATCGTGCTCGACCCGGTCAACCTGCCGGTCATCCAGAATGCGCTCACCAACGGCGGCAAGAACTGGATTGGCGGCAACTGCACCGTGAGCTGCATGCTCATGGGCGTGGGCGCCCTCTACAAGGCCGGCCTGGTCGAGTGGATGACCAGCATGACCTACCAGGCCGCCTCGGGCGGCGGTGCGCAGCACATGCGCGAGCTGCTGACCCAGTTCGGCACCCTCAACGCCGAAGTGCGCGCCCTGCTGGACGACCCCAAGTCGGCCATCCTCGAGATCGACCGCAAGGTGCTGCACAAGCAGCAGAACCTGAGCGCCGCCGAAACGGCCAACTTCGGTGCGCCGCTGGGCGGCTCGCTGATCCCCTGGATCGACAAGGACCTGGGCGACGGCATGTCCAAGGAAGAGTGGAAGGCCGGCGCCGAAACCAACAAGATCCTCGGCCAGGGCGCGGGCTTCGGCACCGCCGCCGTGCCGGTCGACGGCTTCTGCGTGCGGATCGGCGCCATGCGCTGCCACAGCCAGGCGCTGACCTTCAAGCTCAAGAAGGACGTGCCGGTGGCCGACATCGAAGCGCTGATCGCCGCGGACAACCCGTGGGCCAGCGTGGTGCCGAACACCCGCGAAGCGACCCTGAAGGATCTGACGCCGGTCGCGGTGACGGGCACCATGAACATCCCGGTCGGCCGCATCCGCAAGCTGGCGATGGGCCCCGAGTACGTCGGCGCCTTCACCATCGGCGACCAGTTGCTGTGGGGCGCCGCGGAACCGCTGCGCCGCATGCTGCGCATCCTGCTCGAAGCCTGATGCAGGGCTGCTCAGGCCTTTTGAAACACAAAATGTTGCCAAACAGCAACACAAAATGTGTTCGTAAGTATGCGCGCACTGGGTAGAACAGGCGCATTGCCTTGTCAGTGCCCGGTGATGATGCTAACGTCCTCTTACAAATTCTGGGCCTGAGCCGCCCCCTATCAGCATGACAAGACATCTGTTGCCCGCGGCCCGCCCCTCGGCCGTTCGCCCCTCGCTACCGTCCGGCGGTTGGCGCCTTTCCATCCTGGGTGCGGCAGCCGCCGTGGCCCTGGGGATCGCCAGCACGGACGCCAGTGCTTTCACGCTGGGACAGCTGAAGGTGCAATCGGCGCTGGGAGAACCGCTGCGCGCCGAGATCGACGTGACCGAGATTGCCGCTGCCGAAGCAGACGGCCTGAAGATCAACATCGCCACGGCCGACGCTTTCAAAAAGGCCGGCGTGCCCTACAACGCGGCGCTGAGCGACGTCAAGGCGACGCTGCAACGCCGTGCGGGCGGGCAGTATGTGGTGCGCCTGAGCGGCAATCGACCGCTCAACGACCCGTTCATCGACCTGCTGCTCGAAGCCAACGGCTCGTCGGGCCGCATCGTCCGCGACTACACCGTGCTGCTCGATCCGCCGGCCACGCGCCAGGCAGCGTCCAGCACGCCGCTCGCCCCCGTGGCGCCCCAGATCAGCGCACCGGTCGAGCGTCCTGCCGTCGCGGCAGCCCGCGCACGCCGTGAACGGGCGGCTGCCGTGGCGCCTGCAGCGCCGGCCGCGGCCGCTCCAGCGCCAGCCGCCCCGGCGCCCGCTCCCGCCGCACCAACCGCCCCGGCACGGGCCAGCGGCGGTGGCGAACAAGTCACGGTGCAGCGCGGCGATACCGCCAGCAAGATTGCCGGTGCCCACAAGCCGGCGGACGTCTCTCTCGATCAGATGCTGGTGGCGCTGTTGCTCGCCAACCCCGACGCTTTCGTCGGCGGCAACATCAATCGCATGAAGGCCGGTGCCGTGCTCGACTTGCCGGGCTCCGCCGAAGCGAACGCCGTTCCGGCCGCGGAAGCGCGCCGCACGGTCACGGCACAGAGTCGCGACTTCGGCAGCTACCGCCAACGCCTGGCCGAGAACGCGCCGACGTCGAACGTCGCCGCCGCGAGCCGCAAGGCCTCGGGCAAGCTGCAGGCCAATGTGGAAGATCGCAATGCCGCGGCCAGCGCGCCCGACAAGCTCACGATCTCGCAAGGCAGTGCATCCACCCGCGCCGCCGATGAAAAGGTCGCACAGACCCGCCAGGCGCAGGAAAGCAGCAACCGCGTTGCCGAGCTGTCCAAGAACATCAACGAGCTGAACAAGCTCAAGGCCGGCGCCGGATCGTCGGCACCGGCGGCTGCCGCGGCACCTGCCCCCGCAACGCCGGGCATTCCCGTTCCGACGCCGGCCACCAGCGCCACGACATCGCCGGCCGCAGCCGCAGCCCCCGTTGCTGCGCCAGCCCCGGCACCGGCACCTGCGCCTGCCGTTGCCGCCGCACCGGTCGCAGCCCCCAGCCCCGCGCCGTCGCTGGAAGCAACGCCGGCCCCCGCTGCGGTCGCACCTGTCGCTGCAGCGTCTGCCGCAGCAGCTGGCACGCCTTCTGCAACCGACGCCGCGGCGGTCCCCGTGGCGGCCGCCAGCGCCGCCGTCGCCGCGCCGGCACCGGCTCCGAAACCAGTGGTCAAGGCCGCACCGCCCCCGCCTCCGCCCCCGGAACGCAGCTTCTTCGAAGAACTGCTCGACAACCCGCTGATGCTCGCGGGCGCGGCACTGATCGCTCTGCTGGTCGGTTTCCTGCTCTACCGCGTGCTGGGTCGCCGGCGCGAGGAAATGAGCGAAAGCGTGTTCCTCGAAAGCCGCATTCCCAAGGACTCGTTCTTCGGCGCCAGCGGCGGCGAATCGGTCGACACCAAGCACCGCGGCGATTCCACCGTTTCGTCGCTGTCGTACTCGCCAAGCCAGCTCGATGCGGGCGATGTCGACCCGGTGGCCGAGGCAGACGTCTACCTGGCCTATGGCCGCGACCTGCAAGCCGAAGAAATCCTGCGCGAAGCGCTGCGCCTGAATCCGGATCGCACCGCCATTCACCTCAAGCTGCTCGAAATCCACGCCAAGCGGCGCGACGTGCGGGCCTACGAAGGCCTGGCCACCGAGTTGCACAAGCTGACCGGCGGTTCGGGCTCCGACTGGAACCGCGTGGTCGACATGGGCAAGGACCTCGACCCGGGCAACCCGCTGTACGAATCGGGCGCACCGCGCAGCGCGAGCCAGGCCGAGACGGCCGCTTTCGCCGGTGCACTGGCGGCCGCCGCCAAGCCGCCGGTCGCTGCGGTGCCCACGCCCGTTGCGCCGCCGCCGATCGCTGCGGCACCGCCGCCGGCCTTCGTGCCTTCGGTGGCACCGCTGGACTTCGACCTGGACCTGACCCAACCGCCTGCACCGGCACCGAGCCATGCCCCGGTCGGCGCCAGCCTGCCGAAGTCGGCCTATGCACCCGCACCGACCGCAGCACGCCCTGCCGCCCCGCTGTCCAATGGTCACGCCGCAGCGCCTGCCGATCTCGAGAACGATTTCGACACGGCCCCCGGTGCCCTGACGCCCGACCTTCGTTCGCTGAGCGAGGCGGAGCACAACACGCGTCCGGCCATGCTGCGCAATGCGCTGCCCGCCGACTCCGGCTTCATCGAGTTCGACATGAGCGCACTGGCAGGCCTGCCGGCCCGCTCGGCCGGTGGCGCCCCCGAAGCGGCACGCGCCGCCGCCCCTGCGCACGATGACGACGAAGGCGAAGACAGCCCCCACGCCGTCAAGCTCTCGCTCGCACGCGAACTGCAAGCCATCGGCGATGTCGAAGGCGCCCGGTCGCTGGTCGAGGAAGTCGAAGCCGAAAGCGCTGGCGACCTCAAATCGCAAGCCAGGCAACTGCTCGCGGAACTGCGCTGAGCGATTGCCGTTCCCGTTCCTGAATTCGTGAGGCTGGCGCTCGGCATCCGGTACAACGGCCAAGCGTACGAGGGCTGGCAAAGCCAGCGCTCGGGCCGCACGGTGCAGGACAAGCTGGAAGCAGCCCTCACGAAGTTCGCCGCACGGCCCATCGGCACGCTGTGCGCCGGCCGTACCGATGCCGGCGTGCATGCGCTGATGCAGGTGGTGCACTTCGACACCGACGTCGAGCGCGAACCCTTCTCCTGGATGCGCGGCACCAACCGCTTCCTGCCCGACGACATCGCCGTGCAGTGGGCGCAGCCGGTGCCCGATGAATTCCATTGCCGCGCCAGTGCGCTGGCGCGCCGCTACCTCTACGTGCTGTCGCAATCGCCTGTGCGGCCCAGCCTGGATTCTGGCCGGGTCGGCTGGTCGATGCATGCGCTCGATGGCGATGCGATGCGCGCAGCGGCCGCCCTGCTGGTGGGCCGACACGACTTCAGTTCCTTCCGCGCCTCGGCCTGCCAGGCGCGCTCGCCGGTCAAGGACCTGCGCCGCGTCCAGATCACGCGCCACGGCGAAGGCGAGCGTTGCCGCTGGCACTTCGAGTTCGAGGCCGATGCCTTCCTGCATCACATGATCCGCAACCTGATGGGCTGCCTCGTGCGCATCGGGCGCGGCGACGAGCGTCCCGAATGGATCGCCGAGGTGCTCGAAGCCCGCAGCCGCAAGGTGGCCGCGCCCACATTCTCCGCGGACGGCCTGTACTTTCTCGGGCCGTTGTACGACGCCCGGTGGGGTCTGCCGGCCGAGGCCACGCTGCAGGCCGGCGGTGCTCCTTATGATGGTCCGCCATGACGTCCCCTCGCACCCGCATCAAGATCTGTGGCCTCACGCGTGAGGCCGATGTGGATGCCGCGGTCGAGGCCGGTGCCGACGCGATCGGGTTCGTGCTCTATGCCGCCAGCCCCCGCGCCGTGACGCCGGAGCGTGCTGCCGAACTCGCCTCGCGCCTGCCTCCCTTCATCACGCCCGTGCTGCTGTTCGTGAACGAGGATGCTCCCAAAGTCATAGCATCCCTCCAGCGTGTGAAGGGCGCCATCGCGCAATTCCACGGCGAAGAGACGCCGGAACAATGCGAAGAAGCCAGCGGCCCGGGCCGCTTCCGCTACATGCGCGCCGCCCGCATTCCGCTGGGGGCTGCCGGAGCCGGCTTCGACCTCGTAAAATACGCGTCCGATTACTCCCACGCCCAGGCCATCCTGCTCGACGCCCATGTCGAAGGTTATGGCGGTGGCGGCAAGGCATTCGATTGGTCACTTCTTCCACCCGCCGTCGACGC
>Ga0209025_1002888_pt1 | contig 17200 bp, 13 predicted proteins | sample AraplaMF_Col_mLB_FD_184256 | JGI IMG/M metagenome (GOLD analysis project Ga0209025, IMG submission 184256) | Arabidopsis root microbial communities from the University of North Carolina, USA - plate scrape MF_Col_mLB (SPAdes) (version 2) | ecosystem: Host-associated > Plants > Roots > Endosphere... | reverse complement strand
CATAGTCCGTCGTTAATTTCGCAACTGGATATCTCTCTTCGTGGTATGTTTCTAATAATTTTGGATCTGCTTTTCCTTTTATAACAGCCGCTAATTTCCAAGCTAGATTATGGGCATCTTGTATCCCAGTATTTGATCCGAATCCTCCCGTTGGCGGCATAATATGTGCAGCATCACCGACTAGAAAAACGCGGTTGTCTTGAAATTTTACCGCTGTACTTTCTGTCGCTTCCCACGGTAAAACACTTAATATTTCCGGATCAATATTCGTACTCCCAATTGCTGTTCGAATGATTTGTTTGCAGCGTTCTATAGTGAAATCCTCTGGTCGCTCTCCTTTTATTGGATCGTAAGCTACATGGTAAATCCATTTACTTACGTTATCGACCGGAATAAGCGCACCTAGAACTTCCGGATGCAGTATCATAGAAAACCCAAATGCGTCTCCTTTTATAAATTCACTCAAATCAGCTTCGAAGTAAATGTTCATATAATAACCACCGATTGTACCACGGCCCTCGGCTAAAATACCTAACTGTTTACGTATTTTACTTTTCGCCCCATCTGCTGCGATGACATAATCACAATGAATCGTGTTCTCTTTTTTCGTCTCACGATTTCGAATAGTTGCTATTACCCCGTTCTCATTTTGCTCATAAGAAACCAGTTCATGATAAAAAGATAGCTTTCCGCCTAATTTCCGCGCTTCTTGTAACATCATTTCTTCTAAAGTAATTTGATAACAAGAAGTTATTTTGGACGGGCTAATCTCTTCTACTTTGTTAAATAACTTTTCATCATTTCCATGCTGCGTCATCCTTAATTGTTCTAACTCCTCATAATTTGCCTCAGCTATTGTATGAACCGCAATTCTTCCGCGGCAATTCTCCAATACTTTACCAGCTGATCTAATTCTTTTTTCTAGACCTAATCCTCGAAATAACTCCATTGTGCGAAAAGTAATCCCTCCTGCTTTCGGATGAATTGCAGTAGTCGGATGCCTGTCAATAAGCAAATAATCAATTTTATGTTTTGCAAGAAATAATGCAGAAGCTAACCCTGATAAACCCCCTCCAACAATTAAAACTGGCACATCATTCGATTTCATATATTTTCCCTCCACATATATTCTTCTGAGCTCAGTGACATAAATATAAGCAAAAAAACAACAAAAATATAGACTTAAATTTCATTATGAATTATCATATAGATAGAGTGCGCCCCAAATTATTTTTGTCATTTTATGCATCTACAAACATGAAGACTGTGTATGAATAAAATGATAAAATAAGAAGAGCCTTCGTTATATAACGAAGGCTCTTCTTATTTTAAACATTACAGTTAAATGGACACAATGTAATTAAGTCCTTACAGGGGTCACCATACATGCCCATCAACTTAAGAATTTTATAACGCCCCAAAAACAAAAAAATTGTACATTTTCACCTAGAGATGCCAATTTTCTCGTTTTAGAGTATTTGTTTTTTTGGGGTTGATGGGCATGGGGGATAACAACGATTCGTTCTTTTTCGGACCACTTGTAAAAAACTTTGAAATGTATGATAAAACAATGACTTTAAGGTAATTAAATTTGAAGTTTTCAAGAAGATTTTCTTTAAATGTATTCCGTCCACTTATTTTCCAGCAATATTTACAGGTGTTCTGTAAACAAATTTTGTTAAATTCATTCCAAAAGTTAACGGAACTCTAATTCTGTTACTTAAAATAATGAGTGGCCCAAAAAATAGTAATCGTTGCCGTGCCCCGAATACGGAAAAATGATTATATCTTGAGTACCATCTACACAATATTTTCCTTTCGGGCCCTTTTTATTGCTTCTTCGCGGTTGTTGACGCTGAGCTTCGAGTAGAGAGTCGAGCAATAATTGCGGATCGTTCCCTCCGATAAAAATAATTTGGCGGCGATCGACTTATAACGCAGTCCACCTGACAGATGCTCCAGAATCTCCATTTCACGTTTCGTAAGCCCGTACGGGAAGTTTTCCTGACTTGAGCCAATCTTCTCCAATTGCTCGCGTTGACTTTTCATCTCTTCGAAAATTCGCGTAGCGACCGATTGATCGATCCAGATTCCTCCGTTATAAATTAGTTTCAAGGCTTCCTTCATCTCTCGCGGATGAATCGACTTCAGCATGTAGCCCTCCGCCCCGTGCTCCAATACAGTTGCTGCCTGCAAGGAATCCTCAAACGTTGTCATGAACACAACCTTCATATCAGGCCATCGTTGTTTCATCTCAAGTAAAGTTTCAATCCCGCTCATTCCCTGCATACTAATATCCATTAGCACGATATCCGGTTGGGACCGCTCACAATGTTCTAATGCTTCGCCACCGTCCCTGGCTGTACCAACGACGTTAAAATCAGTATGCTGATCCAAAATTTGCTTCAAACTGTCGGTAATGATCACCTGGTCGTTAACGAGCAGCAGGCGGATTGTATCATGTGCAGGCTCTGTCTGCAACGGAATATTACATATGACGAAAGTTCCTTGTTCTGGCTCGGAATGCACGGACACCGTGCCGTGAAATAGCTTAAGTCGTTCCTTCATCCCATTAAGTACAAATCCAAATTGGATTTCTTCCATTCCGATGCCGTTATCTTCGATCTGTAACCTGAGCTGCTGATTCTCGAAATACAACTGAACGGATATCAAGCTCGCCTTACCGTGCCGAACCGCGTTGTTCAGAGACTCTTGAAGGCAACGATATAGACAAAAGTTTATTTTTTGCATAACGAGAGTCTCGCTGCCGATCACACGGAATTTGACCATTATACCTGTTGACTTCATAAAATCTTCGGTAAATTGCCGTAGAGATTCACTTAACGAATGGTTCAATGGAGTATGAGAGAGCTGATGCAGATGTTTGCGGATATCAACCAGACTGTGTTGGGCGATTCCGACAAGCGAATCGATCCTCTCTATCTGTGAATTCGGTACGGACGATCGCAGCGATTCGACGCCGACGATGAGTGAGGTAAGCGTATGGCCAATCGTGTCATGCAGCTCATGTGACAGCCGGCTGCGCTCCTCCATCAGCGTAAGTTCCTCAATCCGCTCAATATGCTGCTCCAGCAATAGCTTTTGCTCATGAATAATTAGGGCTTGCTTATGGGACTGAATTAATATATTAAACGTGAAGCCGATGGCGAATCCAAAACCGTTGCTAACGATAAATTCATACGGGAGACGACCAGCGATCCAACCGTTCAATGCCGGCAATATGATTCCACAGAGGATACCTGTCCATACATAGGTTCTTCGATTGCTCGCCAAGCCGATATTCATCACAAGTAAAACGAAAGACCAAAGTAACTCCGGTGCTGTATAGGCTAAATAAAGATGAAAAACCCCCGCTGCCATGACGTCGACTGCAAGATACCAATCTGCATTTCTACACCAGGCGATTAATGGAACGAGATAAACGACGAAAGCAAAAGAAAATAAGACCCAAAAAGACGCATCGATTAATGACGGTTTGATAAAACTAGCGCTTATGATAATGACCATCCAAAGCGTTCGTATGGCCACAAATATCCAATCATACCAGAACCATTTTTTTATTATAGAGAACACGGATTATGCACACCTACTTGTATTTTTGAAAATTAATTCTGAATAAATCAAATCTATCATGCACCATAAACTTCTGATCCGTCAAGCGAAAGAGAGGGTAAACAGTTAGAATTTACTGTAACAAGCACGTCACATGAGATATTTGACAGTTTGTCATATGGTATATGTGACAAGTCCAATTCCGAGTGTCAACAAAAGTTTGGCGGTTTCATCACTATCCGATTTAACAATTTTGGGGATAAGGTGAGGATGTAAAGCAACACAACATTCCAAAATAATAGGAGCGATACGTTATGAAATTACTCAAGATTCAAAAAGGAGCTGTACTTGCATTAACAGCTATATCGGCGAGTACACTGGTATTTTCTGCTTATGGGTCTGTAAACCCGGTACAGACTGAAGGCGCGGTACAAGTGAAGACAGAGAAGGAAAAGAAAAGCAAGCATCGGGATGAAGTCAAACGCGTCATTGATGAGGTGGTAACCATCAAAGGAGTCCCAAGTGTCATAGCTGGCGGGTTACAGAACGGGAAACGCTGGTCTTACGCTACAGGTACAGCCAGTTATGAAGTACCACACCCGGTGGAGTCCAATTTTTCATTCCGTATTGGAAGTATTTCGAAGACTTTCACAGCGTCCGTTGTATTACAGTTGGCTGACGAGAAAAAATTGAATCTGGATGATTCGGTTGAAAAATGGCTGCCAGGTGTCATAAAAGGTGAAGGGTATGATGGCAACAAAATTACGATCCGTCAGTTATTGAATCATACAAGTGGGCTTGCTAGCTATACAGATTTGGATTTCCGAGATATTACTTTGCCTCAAAATCCATACCGTTACTATTCCGTCGATGAGCTTATCGACCTTGGACTTTCAAAGCCACCTGTATTTGCACCAGGGAAGGGCTGGAATTATTCCAATACGAATACTGTACTAGCCGGTCAAATTATTCAAAAGGTAACAGGAGAAACGTATGCGGAGCAGATCAGGAAACGGTTTATCATACCGCTTGGAATGAAAGGGACATTTGTGATGGGAAATAGTCACGAAATTCCGGGTAAGCATGCCACAGGATATAATATGGATAGATCGGGTCATTTGTATGATTTAACAGAAATGAATCAATCATGGGCAAATGCGGCGGGAGATATAGTCTCAACAGTTAATGATTTGACTACCTTCTTCAGTGCGTTGTTGGGCGGGAAGCTTCTGACTCAAGAGATGATGGACCAGATGCACACAACAGTAGATGGACCTTTTGGTAAAGTCGGACTAGGGATTTATGAATTTAAAACAGCGGACGGGCAATCTTACTGGGGGCATGCCGGAGGTACTTTCGGATATGAATCGAGAGCCGTCGGATCTCTAGACGGGAAGCATATTCTGGTAACGTGCATCAACTCGGTAGGTCCACAAGTAGCGCCAGCTCACGATAAAATAATCAATAAGGAATTTAGCCATTACGCAAGTCTAAACAGACAGTGAATTATATATGTTTGACCTGCTTGGAAAACGAAAACATACCGATCTATACATGGTTACGAGTGCCGGATCACATCTATCACTCCTCATGGGATTTATACACAAAAGGACCGTCAGGATGTTTTCCTAGCGGTTTTTCTTATGAAATGGATGTATATTGTATTCATAGAAGTTAACATAAAGTCCTATTATGGGTAGAAAGAAAAAGGCAGATCCCTACTCTCACAAGGGAACCTCCTTTTTTTGTTCTACGGATCTATGCATTTTTTTATACATTCCTATCCTGGCGCGGTTTTAGGGTTCTTGTTTGTTACTGGATTAGCCGAAAAACTGTATAAAACCTTGCATGCTCTTAGCATGGTTTTTTTCCGAAATGCTGGCGGTACCCCATCACCATCAAGCTAAGATTTTGAAGTACCCCCAAAATGAAAATTTTGTGCCTTTTATAGCAACAAAGTTCATTTTTTTCGTTTTGGGGTTAACCTGCTCTGTTAGGTTGTTTTACATGTGGTGCTTACCCCATGTAAAACAAACCCCGTCCCTTTAGAAAAGGGCTTACATCACTGCTTATGTACAACACAGTGTAGCATCGCTAAAGGCATCTTCGGGAATATATACTTTACCATCTTTTATTTCATACGGAATGTTATTTCTTTTTAGTTTGGCTGTATCGACAGTGTCAACAGTGCTACCCCATTGTTCTAAATTACCGTTGTACTTTTGACAAGCAGATAACACTAAAAGAGCTGTAAAGCAGAAAAATAGATTTCTAAAACGATGTTTCTTCATAATACCCCTCCTCTTCCTTGATTGTACCATTCGAAAGAAACGATTTATTATAAAAATTGGATGTATATTCCATACATGTAAGATTTACATAAAACCACTTCTCGGTAGCAAACATGGTAATGCCGTAATTACATAAAGAAAAAGAATCCCTTATGATTTCTCGGATTCTTTTTCTTGTTTAAAGTTTGCTCACACAAATGATCTGCACATCAATTCGGTTTTGATATACAGATCATTTGTATGATAATTTTTATAAATAAGTGCAGAGAATTCTATTACATGAATGCTTTTAGAAGTGTTGCTACTAATGGAATTACTCCACCTAAGAATGATAAAACTGCCATTGCGATCTCCATATTATTTCCTTCCCTTCAAATTTCTGAATATTAAGAATTCTATAAATTCATTATATTACAGATTTAAGAATATAACAATATCTTTTTTTATTCTCTCTAAGATTTCGAAATATGCCCTTAACAACATTTTTCACGCCACATTTATTCAGGATAATTAAGTTCACTTTTTTCGTTTTTGGGTATTCGCTTTTCTTAGCTTGATGGTGATGTATGGTGACCCCTATAGGGAAAATAAAAGAAAAATGAATAAAATTGAGGAAGAAGAAATGATATATTAATATATACATATCGAAAGTGATAATGTGATAAAAACTTCATATATCTTTTAGTATACTAGGGGGATTGTTTTAGTGTTTTGGAAAATACTTTTTCTTTGTATTAGTGTAGTGTTGAATGGTTTGACTTTTTTTGTTGCTCTATTTGTTGGGATAATGGCAACAGATGCTCCTGGGAGTGGACTAACTGAATTTTGTCTTGGATTCTTTATGATTCAGGGAATCCCTCTTATTTTACTCATTATTAGTGTGTATTGCTTGGTAAGGAAGCCGAAAAGTGATCAGAAAGCCAATTGAATGTATTGTAAAAAAGACGATAGAAATTGTTGCAGTCAGAACACCAGGTGAGTACTATAGCTGGTGTTCTTTTATATTCACTTAAACGAATTGTAAAAGCACAAAGAGACACCTAAAATTGTGTCTTTTCTTTACAAAAAATCCCCACACAATGTGCAGGGATCAAGTGTAAACTAATACTTTTTGAAGGAGCAACTTCATAATAGTACATCCACCATCAGCAAAACAGTAAAATCGTATTTTCCCTATGACAAAATGAATTTATTAAAATTCAAAAATGAGGTTCTTGTACATTAATAAATTAAAAATTATCTGAGCGTACAGAATTCTCATAATTAACTGTAGTAAGATGAAAATCTTGTTTTGGGGGCGTTATAAAATTCTTAAGTTAATGGGCATGGGGTATCGCCACATGCCCATCAAGCTAAGAATAAGAGATACCCCCAGAACGAAAAATTTGTGCAAATTCCTCATTTTTATCGTTTTTGGGGGAGTTTGTTTTTTTAAGTTGATGGCTATGGGGAGGAACCCCTTTAATTTTCGCTGATGAATCCTCGTTTTAGGATTTTTGTATAATCGTTCATTCTAAGATTCATCTCCTATCAATTTTAAAAATCTGTTGCTCCATATATTTTCATAAAAATCAATCGTCTCTTTTGCCGACATAAATGGATTATTCAAAGTAGAGGTTGCTTTCTGTACCATGCAGTTTTCGTATCCCAATCCATGAGAAAATTTAATCGTAGCATCCATACAGTATTCTGTTTGGGCACCGCAAAATTCAATACGATGTACAGCTAATTGGTCTAAAAGATTTTTTAAGTTCGTTTTGTAAAAAGAATTTGCATGTATTTTTCTTACAAAAAAATCTTGCTCTTGAACATCTAGATTGGCATTAATAGCCCATGGTTCTTCTTCAGGTACTAATTCTTCATCACAGTGTTGAACAAAAATGATTGGTTTATGTAATTCTCTATATAAAGCAATTCTATTATTTACTTTAGTGAGTAAATTTTGTAAATTAAATAAATGATCTCCACTGTAACATACACCATTTTGTAAATCGATAACGATTAAAACATCTGCACAAGTCTCCATTATTTTTACCTCTTTCATTTTGCAATATATTAATAATTCTATCATTTGAGGATGTATTATACACTCTTATTCCGCGGAAAATTATAGAAAAATACAAAAAACAAAAAACTTATGTTCAATATACTAGACAACATAAAAAGAAGATATGAATACTAAATTTCCTTAAAATGCAAAAATACGCTATTCTTTCTGTAGAATCATAGGAAAGGATGGCGTTTTTGTATGAATCTATCGATTCAAGATGAGTTTCATTTGTTTGCTGAAGAACTACAGCGATATCTATCTCCACATATTCTTCAACAACTTGCACAAGAGACAGGTTTTGTAAAACGAAAAAGTAAGTATGGCGCACGAGATTTGGCTGCTTTATGTATTTGGATCAGTCAACATGTAGCAAGTAATTCCCTCACTCGATTATGTAGTCAACTTTATGCAAATACAGCTACACTTATGAGTCCTGAAGGACTTAATCAACGTTTTAACCGATGCGCTGTTTTATTTTTACAGCGTATATTTTCTCTTTTAGTCAAAAGCCAACTAAACGATTCGTCTCAAATCCAAAACCAATATACTTCTTATTTTCAACGTATACGTATTTTAGATGCTACTATTTTTCAAGTCCCTAATCATTTGGCTCCTATTTATCCTGGTTCAGGAGGATGTGCACAAACAGCCGGTATCAAAATTCAGCTAGAGTATGATTTACATAGTGGAAAATCCCTCAATTTTCAAATGGAGCCAGGTAAAAATAGTGATAAAACCTTTGGTACAGATTGTTTAGATACCTTACGCCCAGGAGATTTATGTATTCGAGATTTAGGATTCTTTTCTCTAAAAGATTTAGACCAGATGGATCAACGAGGTGTATTCTATGTTTCACGGTTGAAATTAAATAATAGGGTATATGTAAAAAATGATTCTCCAGAATTCTTTCGGGATGGGACAGTAAAAAAACAATCTCTATATGTTTTACTTAACCTTGAAGATATTATGCATCAGATAAAACCAGGAGATACTTATGAAATTCGGAATGCCTATATTGGACAACAAAAATTACCCTCACGAGTTGTAATATACAGACTCACATCAACTCAAGTTCATAAACGTAGGAAACAGCAAACTTATGTTGAAAAGAAAAAAGGGGTTACATACTCTGAAAAAAGTAAACGTTTAACAGAAATCAATGTTTATATTACCAACATCCCATGGGAAATTGTTCCGATGGAACATGTTCACGAGATTTACTCTCTACGTTGGCAAATAGAGATTGTATTTAAAACATGGAAATCTCTTTTTGGTATCAATCATTGTCACAATATTAAGCGAGAGCGTCTAGAATGTCATCTTTATGGACAGTTAATCGCTATTTTTCTTTGTTCTTCCACTATGTTCAAAATGCGACAGCTGTTACTACAGAAAAAACAAAAAGAATTAAGTGAATATAAAGCAATTTATATGATTCAAGATCATCTGTACTTAGTATATGAAGCTATACAACAAGACACCCAAGAAGTATCAAAAATTTTCCTTCGTCTGTTTGACCTCTTACAGAAAAACGGACGGAAATCCCATCGATATGAGAAAAAGACAGTCTTTGATATTTTAGGTGTCGTTTATCAGTTTACTGTATCCAATCTAAAGCAGAAAACTGCATAATCTTTAAAAACACACCGTATCAAGGTTTATTTGGTATGCGTACTTTTAAAAACAAATAAACAAATTATCAAGCATGTAGGCAACAAGAACGGAAGTCCATGGAAGACCCAACCTTAGCTTGATGGGCATGGGGTCACCATATCAAAAAAAGAAAATTGTACGTTTAGACACAATTTGGACACAAAATATCCGATTCCTTGTACGCTAAGGGACCGGATATTTATTTTACTGTTTTATATAGCGTACAATTTCTCGCTTACGAGGTCTGTGTAGCAACCGAACCAAATCTTACGTTAAGTATTAGTGGACATCAAAAATAGTAATGACTAATCCAGATTAACATCCATCCGATTCACAATTAAATATACCAATATGTTAAATAGCTAAGTAATACAAACGGTATGAAGAGAATTTCTATTCTTTTCATACTTTTTTAAATTTGTTTATAAGTTTCATATGAAATACGTGGAAAGATGGCAGCCTCTCTTTTATAAATAAGGCTCAAAAGTTACCATACCTGACAACGGAAATATTAATGTAACTCTAGTTCCTTTATTCACTTCAGATTCAATGCCAATTTTCATTCCTAATTTTGAGCACAGTTTTTCGCATAGATACAAGCCCATTCCTGTACTTTTGCTAAATCTCCTTCCATTCTCTCCAGTAAATCCTTTTTCAAAAACTCTATTTATATCTTTAGTTATTATCCCTACTCCATTATCCTCTATAGTTAGTATTACTGAGTTAGCTTTCTTAATTGAGTATATACGTATCATTTGTTCTTTGTTATTTGAGTACTTTACAGAATTTCCTATTATTTGATTAATAATAAATTCAACCCATTTTCTATCACTATATACGCTTTTGTTAATATCTTTTATATCTAATTTTATTCTCTTATGAATAAAATCTCTATAATTTCTTTTAATTACAGTTCTTACTAGATCATCAAGGTCAATTGGTTTTATAATATAGTCCTTACTGACATTATTGCTTCGAGAATAATACAGCACCTGTTCTACAAACCCTTCGATTCGATCCATTTGGGAGTCTATTTTATTAGTTACTTCATTTTGATTGTTTTCAATTATTAGCTTTGTAGAAGCTATAGGCGTCTTAATTTCATGCACCCATGTTTCTATATATTCTCTATAATCCGCTTGCATATCTCTATAATATTTTACATTTTCATGCATATCTCTACTTATTTCTTTTAGTATAGAGGTAAGCTTTTCCCCATGTATAAAGTTTGCTTCCTTTACTACCTCTGGAAGTAGGTATTTTTTCTCCAAGTTTTCTAATATGCCATTGATCTCATTATAATAATTTTTGCATTTTATAAATTCTATAGCCATATATGAAATCAATGGAAAAAACCAAATACAAAAGACAAAGAATATTATAATGAACTGAACATTCGCAGTCAGCAATATACCTGCTAGTATAATAAATACCAGTACATTAGATAGTATTACTACCATTTTATCTTTAATAAATTCACCTGTATTCATGGCATTATATACCCTAACCTTCTTCTTGTTTCTATTGGATTTTCTATACCTATCTCTTCAAGCTTTTTTCTTAATCTATTTATATTAACAGTTAAAGTGCTATCATCCACAAAATAATCAGATTTCCATAAGGATTCCATGAGTGAATCTCTTTTTACAATATTACCGCGATTATTTATTAAGCATGAGAGTATCTTAACTTCATTTTTAGTTAACTCTACGGACTTGTCTTGATAAGTAACCGTTGCATTCGAAAGGTTCAAATGAATGTCTTTATAATGTAAGATGTTATTCGTCTTTACGCCTCCATGTGCTCTTCTTAAAACATTTGTTACTCTTGCTAATAATATTTCTGTATTATAAGGCTTTGTTATAAAATCATCTGCTCCTAAATTCATACTTATTAGTTCATCTACATCACTATCTCTGCTCGTAACCATTATAATTGGAACATCTGAAGTTTTACGTATTTCTCTGCATATATAATAACCATCAAACACAGGAAGATTTATGTCTAGTAATATAAGGTTTGCATTCTCATTTTCTACATATTCGATAATATGATCAAAATCTATGGGAGCCTTTACTTCATATCCATACTTTTCAAAAAAAAATTGTAATTCTTCTCTTATAATTTCATCATCTTCAATAAGAATGATCTTTTTCATGGCTTTTCCCTCGCTATATAGAATATAAGGCTATTAAACCTTAAGTAACAAGATTTAATAGCCTTAATAATTATTATAAAATCAAGTATTACCTTTTACTATATTTTTATACCCGATATATGTTGTGTAGAAATATCCTGCATAAACTACAATAAATATTAGCGCAGTCATGAACGCTGAAAAACTAATATCTGTTGGTTGAAGTTCGTTTACAAAATCATTAGCTATCTTAATCCCGATTACTGAATGAACGAACGCAAGAGTAATTGGAAAACTAAAGTACACTAAAGTTTGAATGAAAATTGTTTTGTCTATCATTTTTCTGTTTGATCCAATTCTCTTCAAAGATTTATATCTTTCTATGCTATCGCTGGCTTCTGATAATTGTTGAAGAGCTAATACAGCCATACTCGTTATTAAAAATACAATACCTACATATATCCCAATAAATAGTATGATAGTTGTTATTCCTTTACTTATTGCATAAGCTCCATCCTTTGATACGCTAGATATATATTTAACATTTAAATCTTTACCTTTCTTATCAAAGTCCGCTGCAATTCTATCATCATCATATTTTTTATTATATTCTTCTCTATTTCCATCTAGATAATTTACATTAAGTACGGATGTACTAATTTTGTAGCCTGATAAAAACTCATCTTTTATGACGATTGTGAATAAATTATTTAATCCATCTAAAGTTTGAAGATTTTCTTGCATAACTTTCGGATTTTTCACTACATATTCTTTTTCTTTAATATTTATTTTCTTGCTATTTTTTAATCTTTCATTTATCGGATTAACTAACTGATTTTGATTTGATAAAAGTAAAACTTCATTGTTATTTAAATTAATTTCTTTTTCACCTTTAAGTTTTAAAATTTTATTGTAATCAGAGATTTTAATGAAATCAACATCACGATCACTAAATTTTTTAGCTTCTTTTGTTAAAAAGTCACCAACTTTCATCCCTGTATGATATACATTATAAGATGCAGATTTTTCGTTATTACTTATTTTAAAATTCAATGTATTTAACGCGTCTTCTACAGTGTAACTTCCATCCTCATTTTCCAAAATAACACTAGCATCAAATGGTGTTGCTTCTTTCATTGTTGCTTCCGCATTTCTTTTTAAGCTTATTCCTGTAGATAAAACCACCATTGTAATAAATAACATTAAACAGATTAAAGTCATTGATATAAAATTTGTATTAACCTTACTATTTATTTGCTTTATTATAAATATATTTAACCCTTTAAAATAAACTTTTTTATTTTTCTTTACAACATATAATATAAATCCAGATAAACTAAAGAAAAACAACAATGTACCTAACACTCCCAGAAGTATTGATACTATGAGCAGAGGATTTCTAAAATCTAACCCTATCTTTAATACAGAACTATATGCAAACCCAAGTGATACTACACATAAAATAAATGTTATTACATATATGATAGGATTTTTAAATTTTATCTCTTCGTTTTTTCTACCTGCTGTCAACAAATCAATTATTTTGTATTTAGAAACAACATATACATTAAATAACATAACAAGTACAAACATGATTCCAAAGTATAGTAAAGTTTTACCTATAGCACCTGTTGAGACTGCAAACTTATATTCACCAATGGGCAAATTAAATAACTTTAATGTAAATGTAGATAACCCCTGTGATACTCCAATACCTAATATAAGTCCACTCATTAAAGATATAACGCCAACTAGAAATGTCTCTGTTACTAATATTCTAGATATGTTTCTTCTTCCCATACCTAAAGTCATGTATATTCCTAATTCTTTTTTACGTTTTTTGATTAAGAAATTATTTGCATACAATATTAAACTACCCAATATTACGGATACAAATACTGACACACCTGAGATAAAGTCCATTAAAGTAGACGCATACCCTCTATCAGAACCTTCAATCTCCATAAGTGCCTTTTGCGATTCTATTGAGTTAAAGCTATAAAATATACAAACAGCCAGTGTTAGTGTTAAGAAATATATAGCATAATCTTTAAAGCTTTTCTTTACATTACCAACAGCAATCTTAGAATACATTATTATCGTCACCTCCAAGAAGGGTTATTACTTCGATAATTTTATTAAAGAATTCTTTTCTAGAATCATTCCCTCTTATCAACTCGCTAAATATTTTTCCATCTTTAATAAAAAGAATTCTACGAGCATAGCTTGCTGTAAATGCATCATGAGTAACCATAAGTATTGTAGCTTTCAAATCCTTATTTAGACTTTCAAATCTTTCAAGTAATAACCTAGCTGATTTAGAATCTAATGCTCCTGTTGGTTCATCTGCAAGTACTAAAGATGGATCTGTTACGATAGCTCTTGCCGAAGCAACCCTTTGCTTTTGTCCGCCTGACATTTGATACGGGTATTTACTTAATACTTCTTCAATGCCTAAATATTTTGCTACTGACTTTATTTTCCCATCAATTTTTGAACTTTCCTCACCTTTTATTGTTAACGCTAAGGCAATATTTTCATAAGCAGTAAGGGTATCTAATAAATTAAAGTCCTGAAATATAAACCCTAATTCATTTTGTCTAAATTTATCTAGTGACTTTGATTTTAACCGAGTAATGTCACTATTATTTATTATTATTTTTCCCGTAGTAACATTATCAATAGTTGATATACAGTTAAGCAATGTAGTTTTGCCACTTCCTGAAGGCCCCATTATACCAACAAATTCCCCCTCATCCACCTTAAAACTAATATTATCTATAGCCTTTGTTACATTATCTTTATTACCATAATATTTCTCAATTTTTTCTACACTTAATATATTTCTCATTTATACTTCTCCTTTTTCATTATAAAAATTCTTTAACTCCCATTCATTTTATATAATTTCATTCCTAGTATCGTTTGAATTACATTTCATTAACATTACATTTTTGTTATATTAGGTGATACCTCTACATGTAAGTTATCAGAAATCGCGATGGTATAAGTACGGATTATTCGATGCCTTACAAAAGAGGCAGATAAATGTAGGGGTGTCGGTTCTGGTGTAAAAACGATAAGACTTATGTAATTAATGGAAATAAACAAACTGGTTACGGCGTAACAACTGCTCTATTTAAAAGACATGGATTCACAGTCATTTCAGAAGAAGATTTTGAACACAGAAAAGGATTTGACCTTTAAGGCCAAATCCTTTTTATTTTTATTATTTCGCAGCTAGTTTTTCTTTCACTTTCGCAGGAAGCTCGTCCTTCTTCACTTTAGAAACAGTCATTCCGTCACCAATCAAAATACGTACAGATTCTAAATTTGGATGGTTTACTATAGTTTCGTTAAAGTGTTGGTGGTACGCTTTATAGGAAAAGCCCTAATTTACTTTTTCATATTCCTTCATAATTTTATAAAAGGTGTTTTTCTTTAGTTCTAACATTTCCATAAATATAACAGCATTGATTTCTCCACTCTTCCATTTTGAATGAGTTTCTTCTATTATATTTATTTGTTGTTTGCTTAAGGTCGTAAGGGTCACCTGAGGACGGCCTAAATGTTTTCCTTGAGATTTAGCTATCGCAATCCCTTCCGCTTGTCTTTGATGAATTTTTTTTCGTTCTTGATCTGCAACATAAGAAAGCAAAGATAAAAATTGATCTTCCATCAACCGACCCATGTCACCCATTTCACGAAACTTACGGCTATCGAATAAAGTTTCATTTTCTAAAACAACAATATCAGCTTGTAATTCTCTTGTTATGTATTTCCACTCCGCAATTACTTCATCATAATTACGCCCCATACGATCTAAGGCATCTATGTAAACAATATCGGTTCTGTTGCAAAGTTTGAAAAAAGCATAAACAGGTTGGTAAATGAGGAACAATGTTTAGGAAGTAGCTAGTAATTCTTGAAGTCCATTGTACGTTGAAAAGGCGGAGTCTCTTTGAAGACTTCGCCTTTGCTTATATAGGGCATGAATGGTTTTAATAATTTTTATCGTACGTGAAGCATGACGAAGATTTTGAAATCCTGCGGATTTGGCAAAACATCTCTTTACATGCCTATGATCCTGTTCAATAAGATTGTTTAAATGTTTGATTGTACAATGGATTGTAGTTTGATAAAATCCTTGTTTTCTTAATTTGTTAAATGCGCAAAGTAATGCCGGCGCTTTGTCTGTAGTGAGAACCGTTGGTTCTCCAAAATGTTTTACTAATCTTTTCATGAAGGCATAGGCAGTCTGATGATCTCGTTTTTTACGAAGTTGAATATCCAATGTGTGTCCATCTTTATCAATTGCACGATAGAGATAACGCCATTCTCCCTTAACTTTGATATAAGTCTCATCCAAATACCAAGATAAGCGTGCAGATTTATTTTTCACTTTCCAAATTTGATAGATGAGATTGCCATATTCATGAACCCATCACATGATGGTTGTTGGGTGAACTGAAATACCACGTTCTTTCAGGGTTTCAGATACATCGCGATAACTTAAAGAAAAACGGCAGTAGTAGCCGACAGCTACTAAAATAATATCTTTCTTGAATTGTTTTCCTTTAAAATATCTCATTTCTGATTCTCCTAGATCCTGTTTTCTAGAGTGTAGCTTCATGTAGAAAACTTTGCAACAGAACCCTATGAAATATTGCATAAACAAATAAATTGCTATTATTGTAAAATTAAGGTATTATGGTGATATCTTTAAATGATAATATAAAGATTTTTAGAGTAAAGAACATGATGGAAATCACAATGGCCTTGTTGAAATTTTTTAGGGGGCGTAATCCCATTAGTACAAGAACTCTTAAAAGCAGTTATGTAATTTCATTTTTTGTGGTTATTCATATCATGATGCCGTGCCTTCGGCATCGCCAGCTAAATCTTTAAATTCATATGTCTAGCCATTTGCTTCTGTTGCTTCTTGCGTCGCAACTACTTGGCCAACATTTGAAAAAAACAAAAAGATCAAATCTTTTATTACAAAAGATTTGATCTTTTTGTTTTTTTATGTTCCTAAATACCTTGAAGGTGTTAAATAAACAAAATTTTATTTTGAAACCATTTTAAAATATAAAAAGTTAAACGGGTCATATAATGGGAATAATCACCCCTATATGACCCGTTTTTACATGTATATCAGCTGAACCCCTAAATTGAATAATCTAAAACTTTTTTATTATTGAACTCGTTGACGAACAAATAGGATTCCCCCTAAAACTAACAACAATATACCTCCAACGATTGAAATAATCTCTGTTGGTGTTCCTCCTGTTTTAGGAAGTAGTCCTGTCGACTTATCATTTTCTGTAGTAGGTGAAACTTTTGAATCGTTGTTTGCACCTGTGTTTGTAGGATCTTTAGGATCTACAGGATCTTTAGGATCTTTGATCTTTATATTTGTGATATCATACCCTTTTACTTCTGTTTTATATCCATCTACTGGCTGTTCTTTCACTTCGTACTTATATGCCTTGC
>Ga0209025_1002884_pt1 | contig 17223 bp, 18 predicted proteins | sample AraplaMF_Col_mLB_FD_184256 | JGI IMG/M metagenome (GOLD analysis project Ga0209025, IMG submission 184256) | Arabidopsis root microbial communities from the University of North Carolina, USA - plate scrape MF_Col_mLB (SPAdes) (version 2) | ecosystem: Host-associated > Plants > Roots > Endosphere... | reverse complement strand
TCATGTTAGGTAGTGCAATAGATGATAACGTAGCTAACTCGATTGTCTCTCAGCTTTTATTCTTAGCTGCTGAAGATCCAGACAAAGATATTTCACTTTACATAAATAGTCCTGGTGGAAGTATTACTGCTGGTATGGCTATCTATGACACAATGAATTTTATTAAGCCACAAGTATCTACTATCTGTATTGGTATGGCTGCTTCAATGGGTGCATTCTTATTGGCTGCTGGTGAAAAAGGCAAACGATTTGCTCTTCCAAATGCGGAAGTAATGATTCACCAACCATTAGGTGGAGCTCAAGGTCAAGCAACAGAAATTGAAATTGCTGCAAAACGTATCTTATTCTTACGTGATAAGTTAAACGGTATTCTTGCAGAGCGTACTGGTCAACCTTTAGAAACGATCGAGCGTGACACAGAACGTGATAACTTCATGACATCTGAACGTGCGTTAGAGTACGGTTTAATTGATAAAGTAATATCTAGCACTGCAACAATTAAGTAATCAAAATAGAAACTAGTCGATTTTTTCGGCTAGTTTTTTTATATTCTTTCTATTCCTCCATCATGTCACTATCCACTTATTCTATAAAACTTGAATGAAGCTCAAAAATTCGTTAAGACTAACGATAGTGAATCGTCTTTTACATTTCGATTTTAATTGGAGGTCTAAACAGAATGGACAAAAAAAAGAAGCCCCTTCATCTTGAAGAGCAACTAAAGATTACCGCGGATTTAAACAATCTTGAACCAGGCGAGTCCGTAAATGAGCATCGAACGATTGAAACGGCCAATATCATTTTAGCTGGTGAGGAAATTAAACAACAAAATAACAATCTATAAACAGAAATCCTCCAATGAACAGTTTGGAGGATTTTTGTTTAGGTTCTTAAGAATGCAATTCGATCGTCTAATTCTGATTTCTGACGTAAATGATGACGGAAGTGCATATCGACCAAATCATACCATTCTCTCGCATTGAGCCAGCCGAATCCACCATGTTTCACCTTGTAATTTGGATTTAATTGTTCTACTTTAGACTCCCAATATTGCATCTTTTTCTCTACTTGTTCTAGCCTAGTCAAAAGGACTTCATTGCAATCTGAATTATTTGGTGGAGCATTTAATTCGTCTGGTAATCTGATTTTAATTGGAGGAAATCCTCCGTTCTTAAACAAGTTCTCACCAAACTCTGATTTTCCGAGCTTTTGCTCTTCTTTTGAAATGGCACATGCTTCCACATTTTCAAGGTACTCTAGTGCTACAAGAATTAAATGGTCGTACATTTGACAAATAGACCATACCCCATCTGCTGATTTATATCTTAGTTGCTCTAAAGAATAGTTTTGAAGGGCGTTTTTGAAGGTTTCGATTACGTTTAATTCACTCATTTAAACACTCCTTCTTCACAAGAATTTCATCATAAATTAAATGGCTATATCTACTTATTAAACAATATTGTATTGAAACACATTAAATATCATTACTACTACTTATGATCTGGATAGCTCTCCTTCATGAATTTTACATCTTGCTCAATAAAGGATTTCAAAACATTAACATCTATATCAGCTAATTTATTTATGTAAACGCATGATTTCCCAGTTGTATGTTTACCAAAATTCTGTAATAATGCTTCTCTATTAGGGTTATCAGGTGCAAAATATAAGCTAACTTTTGCTTTACGTGGTGAAAACCCAGCTAATGGTGCATCACCTTCGTGACCAGTTTTATATTTATAATGATATGCACCAAATCCTATAATACTTGGTCCCCACATCTTTGCTTCATAACCTGTTACCTCAGTAAATATATCTAATAATTTATATGCATCTTCACGTTTTTTAGGATTTTCAATATCTTCAATAAACTCAATGACACTGTTATTCGTTTCTTTCGTTTTTGGTTCATACATAATGAGAAGCTCTCCTTTTCTTTTTGTATTTGCTTGTAAATTATTGAATTGAATTAGCTACTTTGAAATTCTTCTACAAGAAATGAATTTATCCTTCTACTTCAATCCAACATGCCTGTATTCATAATTGTTACAAATATCAAGAGGTTTATACAATTCACCTATGCAACTCTAGATGCTAAAAAAGGACATTCCATTAAATGAATGTCCTTCCAGTTTGTAAACAAAGTACAAAAACTAAGAGATTCAGACTGATTGAAAACGTTTGTCTTTCGAGGCGCAAAGCCAGATGAGGAGCGGAGTTACCTTTGACGATAATGAGCACCGCAGGTAGGCGAAGCAACGAAGAAAGCGAGCGTTTGTCAAGCAGTCTGAAAGGACATTCTAATTAAATGAATGTCCTTTTACATTATACTTCTTCCCCAATAAACTTAAGCACTTCTTGCATTGCTTCGACCTCGTCGTCGCCAGTTACAGTAATGACAACCTCTTCGCCAAATGGTACAGCTAAACTCATTACGCCCATAATACTTTTTACGTTAACTTGCTTACCTTTATATGCTAACAATACTTCTGAACGAAATCTTGTTGCGATTTGTACAAATTGTGCAGCTGGACGGGCTTGAATGCCAGTTTCCAGTAATACTTTTCCTCTTTTCTCTAACAAAATACGTTCCTCCCTGTTCTCTTTATTTAATTTTTATCGGCTCTCCAGCTCGTAGTTTATCAGCAATTTCATCTATTTTTCTTAGTCGATGATTTATTCCTGATTTACTAATTGATCCACTCGATACCATTTCACCTAATTCTTTTAAGGTAACATCTTCATACTCTACACGTAGCTCCGCAATTTCTCGTAATTTAGGAGGTAATATATCTAAACCAACTGAGCTCTGAATATATTTAATATTTTCAATTTGGCGGAATGCAGCACTAATTGTTTTATTTAAGTTCGCAGTTTCACAATTAACTAGTCGATTAACACTGTTTCTCATATCTCTCACAATTCGGATGTCTTCAAATCGTAATAAAGCAGAGTGAGCACCAACAATATTTAAAAACTCAGTAATTTTTTCTGCTTCTTTTAAATAAGTAATATAGCCTTTTCGACGTTCTAGAGTCTTTGCATTTAAACCAAATTCGTTCATTAAACGACAGATTGCTTCTGTATGTTCTTTGTATAATGAAAAAATTTCTAAGTGATAAGAAGATGTCTCTGGATTATTTACCGATCCTCCAGCTAAAAATGCCCCTCTTAAATATGAGCGTTTACAACACTTCTTTTCAATTAGTTCTTTCGCAATTTCATTCGTAAATGTAAATCCTTCACCCGTAATATATAGGTCATTTAAAATGTGTTTTGCTTCTTCTTTAATGCGAACAATGTACACATTGTTCTTTTTTAAACGCATTTTTTTACGAACGAGTAATTCAACGTCCACATCGTAAACACGTTTAATTAATACATATATTCTTCTAGCAATCGCAGCGTTTTCAGTTACAACATCAACAATAAATTGGCGATTTGCAAATGATAAAGAACCATTCATTCGAATCAATGAAGATAATTCAGATTTAGAACAACAATCCTTAATTTCAATTGTTGTTAATTCTTTCTTTGTCTCGGATGCAAAGGACATTTGAATCACCCCCTCCTTTAAACACATTTTAAAAATTTATTTCATTTTTCCTTTTTTAACTTTAATTTTAGTTGGAATTAAGTCACATAGTATTTCCGCCAATTTTACAGTGTCATGTCTAATGACATTATCATCATACTTAATGATTGGTTTCGTAACGACTTCAAGATTTAATTCGTTTAGTTGATCTAAATCAAACAATACTTGTTGTGATAATTCTTCGTTATATCGTTTTAAAATTTTATTTGGGATTTTCCCTTCATTCACGATAATGGTGTCAATAAAGCTTGAATCCATGTGATCATTTAAAGCTTTTACATGATCACTCGCACTATAATGTAGTGTTTCGCCAGCCTGCGTCATTACATTACATACATATACCTTTTTTGCTTTAGCAGACATAACAGCCTTACCAATATCAGTTACTAATAAATTAGGTAGAATACTTGTATATAAACTACCCGGCCCTATCACAATTAAATCAGCCTTCTCTATTTCAACAATCGCTTCATTTATCGGTTCTACATTACTAGGAGATAGAAAGACTTTTTCAATCTTCTTACCAGAATAAGGTATTTTCGACTCACCAGAAACAATTGTTCCATCTTCAAGCTCTGCTTTTAAAACAACGCTCTGATTAGCAGCCGGAATAACCTTTCCTCGTACATTTAAAACTTTTCTCATCTCGATAATTGCACGATAGAAATCCCCAGTTATATCTGTCATTGCACTTAACATTAAATTCCCAAGTGAATGACCAGATAAATCTCCTGTTGTTGTAAAACGATGTTGGAATAATTCTTCTAGCATTGGTTCCACATCTGACAACGCTGCCAGTACATTACGAACATCTCCTGGAGGTGGAATTTTCAGTTCATCTCGTAAACGTCCTGAACTTCCACCATCATCAGCTACTGTCACGATTGCCGTTATATCAACCGGATGTTTTTTTAAGCCACGTACTAAAACAGATAGGCCCGTGCCGCCTCCAATAATGACGATTTTTGATTGTTCGCTCGGCATTATTTATGGCTCCTTTTCTCAACATCACGATGACTAACGTTTGTATCATATTGGTCTTTGAAGTAGTTGGCTAAGTATTCTGCTAATGTAACTGATCGGTGTTGACCGCCTGTACAACCAATCGCTATGATTAATTGTCTTTTACCTTCTCTTTTATATTGAGGTAACATGAAACTCACTAAATCAATTAATTTCAACATAAATTCAGTTGTCTCGTTAAATTTCAGTACGTATGAAGAAACCTCTTTATCAAGGCCAGTCAAAGGTCTCATCGATTCAATGTAAAAAGGATTTGGTAAGAAACGAACGTCGAATACTAAATCAGCATCAATTGGAATGCCATATTTAAATCCAAATGACTCAATATTCACTGAAAAACCTTCTTGTTCATTCTGACGGAATTGCTTTATAATCTTTTCTCTTAAAGCTTTAGGCTTTAAATCTGACGTATCATATATTAACTGCGCGCGCCCCTTCACTTGAGCCAATAAAGCTCGTTCCATCTCAATTCCTTTTAATGGAGATCCAGTTGGTGATAATGGATGCGAACGACGAGTTTCTTTATATCTTGTAACTAATGCAGAATCTGTAGCATCTAAAAATAATATTTGTGGGATGATTGAAGGAGTTGTCATTAACTGATCTAATGAACTGCCTAATTGATCAAAAAATTCTCGTCCACGAAGATCCATTACAAGCGCAACTTTATCTGTTGTATGATGATCTGGATCTTTCAATAATTCTACAAACTTAGGAAGTAATGCTGGCGGAAGATTATCAACACAGAAATATCCTATATCTTCTAATGCTTGCACAACGACTGTTTTACCAGCACCTGACATCCCGGTAATAATGACCATGTTTACATGAGATCTTGTAGCCACTCTAATTCCACCCTTTCTAAGATTTATTCATTAACTTGGATTTAATCGATATCGTAATAGTTCAAAATCTGGTGTATATACAAATGTACCGTGTAGAATTTCAGTACCTTTTAGTAGATAGTCAATAATATGATAATCCCCTTCAGCCATTTGAAGGTTTTTCACATCATCAATTGAATGCCAACGAAGAATCCCTTCTTCACATTCATCTTGGTTTTCACCGTCAAATTCTGTAGCTAAAAATGAAAACATCATCCATTCATTAACTACTTTTCCATTTTCTTCTATAATAATTGTGAAAACACCTTTTAATTTCGGGTTTTTTAAATAGACACCGGTTTCCTCTCGATATTCGCGAACTACTGCTTCTCGAATATTTTCACCTGGCTCCATCTTTCCACCAGGAGCAACCCACCAGTTTCTTCTAGGCTTTTGTAACAGGAGGATGTTATTTTCTTTTAACAAAACACAATGTGTAACTCTTTGCATTTTCTATACCTCACTTACAATCTTCTTACAGTTAGTTGCAACTGCCCAATCTATATTATACCTTTAAACACCTACAACAACAACTCGGAACCATGAATGATTACTTGAAATACTGTAAGGAAAAATGGCATATGAAAATCCTAGTTAAAACATAATATTATGTTCCAATCTAGGATTTAATTTAGGCTATATGATCGATAAACAAAAAAAGGGAACATGGACAAGCGCATATCCATGTTCCATATATATTAGGGGGCTCTCTGGTTGTTATCTATAATACAGTATTTATATTGCAAGAAAGTTACACCCTAATTACATATAAATTTCAGAATATTACAATTCCATTTACATTTTAACCTTTCTACCATTCGGTAAAAATTGTAAGCCGTTTGTTGGAATTAGTTTGTTTTCGTTAACTCTTCTTTTAATTCTTCAACATAATGTTGAACTGCTTGTGCTGCAATACTTCCATCACCAGTAGCCGTTACAACTTGTCGTAAAGTTTTCTCACGTACATCACCAGCTGCGAAAATTCCAGGAACTTTTGTTTCCATTACATCATTTGTTTCAATATATCCATTTTCATTTGTAATACCTAAGTTAGCAAATGGTTTTGTAAGTGGTAGCATTCCAATATAAATAAATACGCCATCTGTTTTAAAGTCAGATTCTTCACCGTTTTGTGTATTTACTAATGTAACACCACTAACTTTGCCATCTGTTCCGTTGATTTGCTTTAATGTAGTATTCCATATGAATGAAATTTTTTCATTTGCAAACGCACGATCTTGAAGGATTTTTTGTGCTCGTAGTTCATCACGACGATGTACAATTGTCACTTTTGAAGCAAAACGAGTTAAATAAACGCCTTCTTCAACCGCTGAATCTCCTCCACCAATTACTACTAATTCTTTATCTCTAAAGAACGCGCCATCACAAACAGCACAGTAAGATACTCCGCGACCACCAAGCTCTTGCTCACCAGGAACACCGATTTTCTTATACTCTGCACCTGTTGTAATAATAATCGCGCGCGCTTTATATTCTTTTTTACCAGCAATAACTGTTTTATATTCTTTACCATCAACGATTTCTTTTATATCACCATAAGCATATTCAGCACCAAATTTTTTCGCATGATCAAACATTTTGTTTGATAAATCCGGTCCTAAAATACTATCGAAACCAGGATAGTTTTCAATTTCTTCTGTATTAGCCATTTGGCCACCTGGAACTCCACGTTCCATCATTAAAGTAGACAGATTTGCACGAGATGTGTAAACCGCAGCAGTCATCCCCGCTGGTCCTGCACCAATGATGATCACGTCATAAATTTTTTCTTCCATTACTTTTCCACTCCTTGTACTTGAATAACGCATTTACCTAGATTATTAACTAACACTATCCTATAACTAAACCACAGAAAACGACAAATCATATGCTCATGTAAAAATAAAGAAAGCTTGCCTAACACCATTTGGTATTAAAACAAGCTTCGAATGGCGCTAATGCCTTTATTTAACAAATAAGTGGAGATATTATAGTTTGCTGCAATTTCCTTTTGTGATACACGTTTTTCTTCATTTTCTACAAGATAATGTGTAGCTGCTAATAAAACATTCTCATTTACTGGTAATTCTTTATACTTCAATGTTAATTCACAAATTGAAAAAAACCATAATTGAAGCTGATTTCTTAGAAGTATATAGTCATCTTCCCAATGAGTTTGTATTTTTTTCGCACCATCTATGGCAATTTTCAATGATGGATGTGGTTCCATATAGCACATATTATTTAACATTACTTGCTCTATTTGTTCATCGATACCGATATGGTCTAACGGTTCTAAATCTTGAAGGATTGAACTAAACTTTTGATCGTAATAATATTCCTTCATAAAATAGATTAATCCCCAACGCTCACTATTCGAATTGGAGTATTTAGCTTGGTACTCCGTTTCTGACATTAGTTTTTCTATTTCATTCGTTGAGTGTTTCTTGTCGACCCAAGGAGCCAACTCTTCATGGTCATCAAAAGCTTCTGACATTTCTAAATTCCAAATGCGCTCTGCAAGTTCAACTCGACCAGATCTATATGCTGCATCACTATACATATAATAAAATTGGACTTCACGATTCGGTCTATCTATATAAAGTAAGTGAAATAGCTTAAATGCCTGCTCAAATTGTTGGAATTGATAAAACAGTACGCCAAGTTTATGTCGATGTTCCTCAGATATCGGAACAATATTAGACAAACTCATCAAATATTCTTGAGCAGCCTCTTGTTCATTTAAAATTCTTTTTAACATTGTTAAATGAATCAGTGCTGAAAGGTTTCCAGGATTTTGTTCTAATACATAATGAAGTACCCTTTCGGATTCATCATGATTCCCTAAATGTAGTTCAACTAAAGCCAAGTTATTGTAAGCTGGCCAAAATTCTTGGTATTTATCCACTATATTCAGTAGAGTCGTTTTGGCAGACTTCCAATCGTGGTTAGCTAAATAATTTGTTACTCTTTCTTGAAGGACTAGTAAATCATCATTAATGCTTAGATCATCATCTTCTTCACTGTGGATAATATCTAAGTAGTCTTCCAGTTCATCTAACTGTTCTTCATCAGTACCTATTTCTAAGTACTTTTGAGCATAAAGATTGGCTTTTTGAAACAATCCCAACTCAAAAAAAGCAAATGCTAATAAATAATACACATCTTCATTTGCAGGAAATTTATCTAATATATATTCTAAAATTGTAATAGACGTTTGGTATTGATGCATTGTTAAAAGCTTACGAGAAATATCGACTAGTACAGTTTGATTTTCTTCGTTTTCAGCAGCTTTCTTTAAATAATAAATCGCTTGGTCAGTATCGTTACTATTATAAGCTTTCATACCTTTTTCGTAGAAATAATCTTTCGGTAACGAGAACGAAACGACATTATGAAATTGATTTGTTTGATTCCCCAAATTTTCAGACATTCGATCCTCCAGTTTTTCCAGCTTATCACAGTATATCATACAAAAAGAGGAAATAGTCGTCGTCCAAATTATAAGAATTTGCATACGACGAACAATTTCCACCTTTAAAAAGTTTAAAAGTAGTCCAATCTATTATTTTACATAAAACAATGAATAATGGAACCACTTTTTTTTATTTAACAAATATTACCTTACCTACTAATACTACTTTTAGCATCAGGTAACGAAATGATTGTCATTGGATTCCCGCCAACAAATGCTCCTGCTGGTACATCTTTATTGACTAAAGTTGCTGCAGAAATTTTCGCCCCATCACCAATAACTACACCAGGTAATATCGTAGTATTTGCGCCAACTAACACATTATCCCCAATTATTACTTCACCTAAACGATATTCATTTATTAAATATTCATGTGCTAAAATCGTAGTATTATATCCAATGATTGAATTATTCCCTACTGAGATTAGCTCTGGAAACATTAAGTCTGGAGTAACTTTAAAAGCAAAAGCAGTGTAATTACCAATTTTCATACCAATTAGTCGTCTATACATCCAGTTTTTCACACTAAAAAACGGAATATATCGTGCAACTTCAATGACGATTACGTTACGAAAAGTCTTCCAAAATGATACCGTCTTGTATAGCTGCCAAAGTGAGTTTTTCCCCTCAATAATGTATCTTTTTGTATTTCTCACTTTTCTTCATTTCCTATAATTGTTAAGATATCGCTCATTTTTTCTAACATATAGTCTGGATGATACGATTCTAAAAATTCTTTTCCTTTAAGTGACCATTCAACGCCTGCCGTTTTCGTTCCAGCATTTTTGCCACCTTCTATATCATGGTAATTGTCGCCTACCATAATTGTTTCCTCAGGGGTAGCATTTAACTTTTTCAACGCTAATTGTATTGGCTCCGGGTGCGGTTTCGCATTTTGAACATCGTCGATTGTAACGACAACATCAAAAAATTGTTTTAAACGACTATAGCTTAAACCCATTTCTACTACATTTCTTGCCTTCGTCGTTACAATACCAATCTTATAACCTTGGTTGTGCAAAGTTTCAATCGTTTCATAAACAGTTTCATATTCTTCTACAAATTCATCGTGCATCTCAACATTAAAGCGGCGATATTCTGTAATTAGCTCATCTACACGATTTGCATCAACTGTTGAAAAAGATTCCGTTAATGTTGGACCCATAAATGGAATGACATGCTCACGTTGATATTTACCAGGATAAAACTTCTCTAATGTATGCATGAAGGACGCAATAATTAGCTCGTTTGTATTGATCAATGTACCATCTAAATCAAATAATAATGTTGTAATTTTCATTAGATTTCCCTCTCTAACTGCTACTATTTCATTTCCGCGTTTAAGCTAGTTTCGGATTTCTTACTAACCTTACCTATAATTCTCGCTACAAAGCACGTAACAATTAATGCAACAAAGAATCTTATGGCAAATAAATACCACACTGGAATGCCTAAGGGGATAAAGATTAGTGTATCTTCAATTACTGCATGACATGCCACTAAAAATAAGAATACTAAATATAAATCCTTCTTTGAAACGCCATCTTCTTTTACTGCTTGAATCATAACACCGGCACCAAAAGCTAATCCGAAAAACAAACCTGCTGCTAGTGTAACACCAGCTTTAGATTCTACACCTAGTAATTTTGTAAAAGGTGATAAGAATTTTGTAATGTAGTTCATCCAGCCTAAATCTTTTGCAAATTGAATCACTATCATCAAAGGAATAACGATAATAACTAACTTATAAATGCCAAGGGCAGATGCAATGATGGCCGTTTTTATTAACTCCAAACCACTAATGTTTGTTGCCTCTGCAACAGCTATACCTTTATGAACAATTTCAGTTCCACCTGGCCAAAAGAAATGCAAACATAATGCAGATATGATTGCGAAACCAACTCTTACAAATACTACAAATGAAGCACGAATCCCTACCGCTGTTGCTACACTCGTTTCTATGAACAAATTATGAGAGAAACTTAGCATAACTGCCAAAATTAAGGCTTCCTTCATCGTTAAATCCATTGGAAGCATCGCGCCGATCGCGGCATATAAATTTAATACATTACCTAAAACTAAAACGATTGCTGCATCACCTTTTAAACCGATAAAACTCATTAAAGGTTCCAGAAGGTTAACAAACCAGTCCATGAGACTCGTCTCTTTCACAATCGTTAAAATGAATGAAATTGGAAAGATGATTTTCCCCATCTTCCAAGATGTCAACAAACCTACTTTTAACCCATTTTTCAATGTTTCCAAAACGAATCCCCCCTCACCTGCTATTTCAATAAATTATGCATCTAAATAACGATCATTAGATAATCCTCTAACCCTACGGTATACAAGAACAATAATCGCAAACACAATAATTAATATAGAAATAAACTGAGCCATTCTTATTGTATCTGTTAACATTAAGCTATCTGTACGAAGCCCCTCAATAAAGTATCGACCAACTGAATACCAAATTAAATAAGTTAAGAACATTTCACCACGTCTAAGATTTACCTTTCTTAAAGACAATAATAAGATGATTCCTAGCAAGCTCCACATTGATTCATATAAGAATGTAGGGTGGTAGTAAGCACCATCAATATACATTTGATTAATAATCCAAGTTGGTAAATGTAGACCCTCTAAGAATGAACGAGTAACTTCTCCCCCATGAGCCTCTTGATTCATAAAATTTCCCCAGCGTCCAAGCATTTGTCCAACAAGTATGCTTGGAGCTGCAATATCAGCTAATTTCCAAAAAGATATACCTTTTTTCTTTGAAAAAATGTAACTAGCAATAAATGCACCAATTAAGCCACCATGAATAGCCAAGCCACCATTCCAAATTTGTGGAATTTCATTTAAATGCTTCGAATAATAATTGAATTCAAATAATACATAGTAAATTCTTGCACCTAATATTGCAGATGGAACTGCAATTAATACGATATCCATAAAAGTTTCTTCATGGACCCCACGGCGTTTCCCTTCACGAATGGCTAACCACAAACCTAATAAGACACCTATACCTATTAATACCCCATACCACTTGATAGAAAGAGGTCCTAGCTCAAAAAACACCTTATCTAATGGCTGTATATTTGATTCCATCTATTTTTTCCCCACTTCATTTTTATATTAAATCGTTTAAATCATCTAAATTTGTGTTATTACCGCCCTTTATTACCTTTTCTAAGCGATCAGCAAATTGTTGAGCTGCATTAACACCCATATTTTTCAATCTAAAATTCATTGCTGCAACTTCAATAATAACAGCTAAGTTTCGACCTGGACGAACTGGTAATGTAATTTTTGAAATATCGGTATCCAATATTTTTAGCTTTTCGTCATCTAAACCGACTCTATCATATACTTTTTGTGAATCCCATATTTCTAAATCGATATTTAACGTGATTCGTTTATAAGTACGGACTGAACCTGCTCCAAACAGTGTCATCACATTGATGATACCTAATCCGCGAATTTCTAATAAGTGCTCAATTAATTCCGGAGAAGAACCGATTAAAGTATCTTCATCAGTTTGACGAATTTCTACTGAATCATCAGCAACTAAGCGATGACCTCGTTTTACTAATTCAAGTGCTGTTTCACTTTTACCAACACCACTTTTACCAGTAATTAATACACCAACACCATAAATATCAACTAATACACCATGCAAAGCTGTTGTTGGTGCTAATTTTGCTTCTAAATAACTTGTCAGTCTGCTATATAATTTTGTCGTTTTACTACCAGAACGTAAAATTGGAACCCCTGTTTCTTCTCCTGCTTCAATTAATTCTGTAGGAATTTCAAGCCCACGTGACACGATTATACAAGGTGTATCTTCTGCACAAAGTTTTTTTAATCGGTCTTCTTTTTGCTCATCAGTTAAACTTTCATAAAACGTTAGCTCAGTCATTCCCAATAACTGCACACGATCAGAAGGGTAGTATGTAAAAAAACCTGCAACTTCAATTCCAGGTCGAGATAAATCAGTCGTATTAATGGACCTTTTTAATCCTTCGCTACCACTTATTACATCTAATTTAAAATGCTCAACTATATCCTTCGTTCGTAACTTACCCATTCATGAGCCTCCTAGATACTAAATTTCGTTTTCATTTCAATTTATCTTTTCATATTGTACCATTTTTAAAGTTGCTGGGAAAATGTCGAGAAATGGCTAAACACATTTTATCAAGAAAATTCGAATATTTTTTGAATTCGGTTCTAGATTTGACAGTTGTTCCTATACTCCTATACTCCTATACCCCTCATCCACTATTTAAATGCTTTGGGAAATCAACGACAACCTATTTTTTATTCATTATTCATTTACAATAAAAAAACCCCCAATAGGGAGCATTTTTATTATTTGCGTTCAGATGTTTTTTTGTTTTTTGGATCGAATACAAAATATTGTATTAACATACTAAATGTACTAATCAAAATTGAAGCTAATATTGCTGTGCCAAATCCATTTACCCTGATTGCGTCTCCAAGGATATAGTCGGTCATTTCTAATGTAATCGCATTGATTATAAATAGGAATAAACCAAGCGTAAAAATCGTCACGGGTAATGTGATAAAAATTAATATTGGTCTAATGATCGTATTTAATATTGATAAAACTAGTGCAGCAATGACTGCTGTTGGAATATTTGCTACATAAAAATCTGGTTGAAGAAAACCAGCTACAACAATAAAGACTAAACTATTAATTGCTAATGAAAATAACCATCTCATAAAATTTACACTTCGCCTTCTTTTGGAACAATAAAAATCCAAACTAAGTAAACAAAAAATATAGCACCAAATCCGATAAAAAATAATAAAACAAACAGTAATCGTATTAATGTACTATCAAAATTAAAATATTGACCCAAACCACCGCATACTCCTGCAAGCATTGAGTCTCTAGAAGATCGATATAATTTTCTCACAGTAATCTCCTCTCTAACGATCTAGCCTCTATTTATATAAAAATTATTATAATAAATACTTTATAATTTATTCTATGCCAAAACAAACAAAAAGAATGTCCAAAAAACGAAAACTAGCTTATCAAATCCATTTTGGGTTCTTTTTATCAGAAAATTACTCCCTTACACATACAAAAACAAAGAGGAGAATGTAGTTTCCCCTCTTTGTTTTTCAAAATTTTTTATGATTCCATTAATGCCATTCTTTGTTCCATTCGGCTTTTGTCTCGATCTAGAACTGCTTTTAAATACTTCCCAGTATGAGAAGCTTCTACTTTGCAAAGTTCCTCCGGTGTTCCAGTTGCAACAATCGTTCCACCTTTGTCTCCACCTTCTGGTCCTAAGTCGATCAGATGATCGGCTGCTTTTATGACATCTAAGTTATGTTCAATAACTAGAACCGTATCTCCATTTTCTACTAATCTTTGTAGTACGACTAGTAGTCGTGAAATATCATCTACATGTAATCCCGTTGTTGGTTCATCTAAAATATATAATGTTCGACCATTCGTACGCTTATGAAGTTCAGAAGCAAGTTTTACACGCTGTGCTTCCCCTCCTGATAATGTTGTCGCCGGTTGTCCAAGTGTAATATATCCTAAACCTACATCATTTAGTGTCTGAAGCTTTCGCTTTATTTTTGGGATATTCTCGAAAAATACAACTGCATCTTCAACTGTCATATTTAATACTTCTGATACAGATTTATCTTTATATTTTACTTCTAATGTTTCTCGGTTATATCGTTTCCCATGACATACTTCACAAGGTACATAAACATCCGGTAGGAAATGCATCTCAATTTTAATGATACCATCTCCTCGACAAGCTTCACATCTTCCACCTTTTACGTTGAAGCTAAATCGACCTTTTTTATATCCTCTAACTTTTGATTCATTCGTAGTCGCATATACGTCGCGAATATCATCAAATACGCCAGTGTAAGTCGCTGGGTTCGATCGAGGAGTACGACCAATTGGAGACTGATCGATATCAATTACTTTTTCTAATTGCTCGATCCCTTTAATTTCTTTATGTTCTCCCGGACGAACCTTTGAACCATTTAATTTTTGAGCTAAAGATTTATATAATATTTCATTAATTAACGTACTCTTTCCTGAGCCGGACACCCCAGTTACAGCAACAAATGTGCCTAATGGGAATGAAGTTGAAACATTTTTTAAATTATTTTCTTTTGCCCCGACGATTTTGATTTCACGACCGTCACCTTTTCTTCGTTCAAGTGGTATAGGAATAAACTTCTCACCTGATAAATATTTACCAGTTAATGAGTTTTGATCTTCCATTACTTCTTTTGGAGTACCTTGAGAAATAATTTGTCCACCATGAACACCAGCGCCAGGTCCAACGTCAATTAAATAATCTGCGGCTAACATTGTATCTTCATCATGTTCTACGACAATCAGTGTATTTCCAATATCGCGCATATTTAATAGTGTAGATATTAAGCGATCATTATCTCGTTGATGTAGTCCAATTGAAGGCTCATCTAGAATATAAAGAACACCTGTTAATCGTGAACCGATTTGAGTTGCCAAACGAATACGTTGCGCCTCACCACCGGATAATGTTCCAGCCGCTCTATTTAAAGTTAAGTAGTCTAGTCCTACGTTAACAAGAAATCCTAATCTTTCCTTGATTTCTCTAAGGATTAAATTAGCAATTTGTTCTTGTTTCGGAGTTAGGTTTAACGTATCAAAGAAGTCGAATGCTTCTTTAACAGACATCTTCGTTACTTCACCTACATGTAATTCACCAATAAATACAGCAAGTGCTTCTTTTCTTAAACGATGTCCTTTACATGTTGGACAGCTCTGAACACCCATGTATTTTTCCATTTGCTCACGAATATAATCAGATGTTGTTTCTTTGTAACGTCTTTCAACATTAGATATAACACCTTCAAATTCAATCATCGCTTCACGAACATGACCTTGTTCATTATCATATCTGAAATAGATTTGTTCTCCGTCACTACCATAAAGTATTTTGTCTCTTTGGTGTTTCGGTATATCTTTATATGGGATATCCATATTGATTCCGTAATGATTACATACACTTTCAAGAAGTTGTGGATAATACATAGAGCTGATTGATTCCCAAGGTGCAATTGCATTTTCTTTTAAAGTAAGTTCTTCATTAGGAATGACTAAACTTAGATCAACTTCCAATTTCGTCCCTAACCCATCACATGAATGACATGCTCCAAATGGGCTGTTGAACGAGAACATTCTTGGCTCAAGCTCTCCAATTGAAAAACCACAATGTGGACAAGCATGATGTTCACTGAATAGAAGCTCTTCTTCTCCGATTACATCAATAATAACTCGTCCTTCTCCTAGCTTTAATGCAGTTTCAAGAGAATCAGCAAGTCGAGAAGCCACTCCATCTTTAATGACAATTCGGTCAATTACAACTTCAATTGAATGTTTTTTATTTTTTTCTAATTCGATTTCATCTGTAACGTCATAAAGTTCTCCATCTACACGTACTCGAACAAAGCCTTCTTTTTTAATTTCTTCAAATACTTTTACATGTGTACCTTTACGTCCAGAAATAACTGGAGAAAGCACTTGTATTTTTGTGCGCTCAGGATATTCCATCACACGATCAACCATTTGTTCTACTGTTTGAGATGTAATTTCAATTCCATGAGTTGGACAAATTGGTGTACCAATGCGAGCATATAGTAGACGCAAATAATCATAAATCTCCGTTACAGTACCAACAGTTGAACGAGGATTCCTACTTGTCGTCTTTTGATCAATCGAAATGGCCGGAGATAGACCCTCAATCGAGTCTACATCCGGTTTATCCATTTGGCCTAAAAATTGACGAGCATATGCAGATAATGACTCTACATATCTTCGTTGTCCTTCTGCGTAAATTGTGTCAAAAGCTAGTGAGGATTTTCCCGATCCTGATAAACCAGTTACAACAACAAGTTGATTACGTGGAATCGTCACATCAATGTTTTTAAGATTGTGTGCCCGAGCTCCTTTAATAATAATTTCATTCATACTCTTCAAGTTCCTCACCTCTCAGCCTTTAACTCTAGTATTAAGTCACGTAGCTCAGTTGCTCTCTCGAAATCAAGCGCCTTTGCAGCATCTTTCATTTCCATTTCTATAGATTGAATGAATAGATGACGTTCTTTTTTGTTCATTTTCGAATACTTAGCTTGAATACCATTTTCATAAACTTCTTCATCCTCTGCGACAGAAGTTGCTCGAATGACAT
>Ga0209025_1002881_pt1 | contig 17235 bp, 13 predicted proteins | sample AraplaMF_Col_mLB_FD_184256 | JGI IMG/M metagenome (GOLD analysis project Ga0209025, IMG submission 184256) | Arabidopsis root microbial communities from the University of North Carolina, USA - plate scrape MF_Col_mLB (SPAdes) (version 2) | ecosystem: Host-associated > Plants > Roots > Endosphere... | reverse complement strand
CCCATTTTTTTCAGCCCATAACGGAATGCCTTACCAGCTTCTATAAAATCGTTTTTAACTTTCGTTTTTCCTTTATTCCACAGGTCTCCTACTTTATCAGCAAGACTTTTCGTTTTAGAAGCAACGAAAGATACACCTTCTTTTACTTTACTTGGTACTTTCTTCGCTACATCAAGAAAGGCTTTCCAGCAAGGCCTACGACTTTTTCAACCGGAATAAAGTTTAATATCATCCATACTGCCCACGAATCGTTTCAAGAGAAACTATCACACTTGAATCACACTTGAACTACCAAATCCTCTATACAAAAAAATGCCTAACATTTGTCATGATTGAATAACTGCTAGACATTCTTATAAATGTTTCTATACTTTAATCTTATATTATAAACCTGTGCTGATTTAACCCATTGTTCTTGTCCATCAAATTAAAATTAGTTGATATTAAATTTAACACATAATTAATCCTGAAAATTTCTAAAAATCCTTATGTTACATCATTTTATTTTTTAACCTTTTAATTTCGTTCTAATTCTGCACTATAGTAATCTCTGTTTAATAAAATATTATTCATTGAATCTCCTACTTTATTATTTTCATTTCAATAAAAAAAAGGTATGCGCAGCATACCCTGTAATGTTTACCTAATATATCAAAATGGTAATTATAAACCTTTTACATTACGTACAAATATTTTTCACTTGCTTAAAAAATTTTTATTGAAGATTCAATGCTCTCATTCAATTCATCCCATTGTTCTGTAGAAAATCCACTGACAATAAATCCTATAATATTATTTCTGATGTCTAATAATATTTCTACGTTAGATACATTCAGTTTTTTTTGTATACAATTGAAATCTTTAATAATATAAATTTTTTGGGAACATCTCAAAACTTCAAAATTTTCATTATCCGTTACAATGTGTTCCTCTTTAAAGGTATTCATATTTATTATTGGATTACCTTCAATATTTCCTACATCATTAAATTTCCTCAGTTTGGATTCATTAATTTGAGAAATATCATTTATAGACACGATTATAATTTCTGCAATCTTTTTTGTAGCAGAATTCACCGATATTTCAACAAAGGAAGACTTTTCATTCATTAATCGATAATAAAATAACTCTTCCTTTTTATTATCATTTTCCTCAAATTCTATTTTAATTGGCACATAAAAGTCCACTTGTAGCTTGCTTTTAACTTGTTCATCAACAACTTGTTCAATCTTCATAATTGATTCCCCTTTACGGTATATATACAGCATGCTTAATTACAGGTAATTGGCCAGCTTCTCTCGGAGGACTAAAAATCAACTCCCAATTTCCAGATTTCACAGGAACATTGTATTTATATCCCATACTAACAGCTTCTTTTGCAGCACCTTGCAAACTTGTTAACAATTGTTGCTCAGTTAATTTTTGTCCGTGAGATAGTGTTCTAGTAGAATATTCAACCATATGTTTTGTACCATTTGGATTTACCCAAAATCCCTCACCATTTACATTCAATTCAAAAGATTTCGGCATAGTGGTCCCTTCAATATTCGGTTGTGTAGGTTTGGTATCATCCCAAACCGTTTCCGTCCTAGTAGCGCCCTTACCACTATTCTTCTCACCACTACCAAAAACCTTCTCCCCAGTCTCTTTCACATACTGATATGCACCTTGCAGCAGGTTCTTTCCTCCACTAGGAATCTTGCCTGCACCTTCCATTACTGGAATAGGGCCTCCACCAAATTCCGGCATATACTCTCCCATTTTTTCATACCATAACGGAATGCCTTATCTGCTTCTAGAAAGTCGTTTTTAACCTTTGTTTTCCCTTTATTCCACAGATCCCCTATTTTATTACTTAGCCCTTTTGCTTTTGATGCCAAGAAAGATACGCCTTCATGTAGCTTACTTGATACTTTCTTCGCTCCATCAAGAATTACGTTTCCAACTTTTTTCCCAACAAATTTAATTCCTTTTCCAACTTTTCCAATCGGAGTAATATTTAAAATCGTCCAACCTGCCGCAATGAGTCTTTCTTTTGTCGATAGCTCTTTTCCAGTGCTAGGGTCTTTTCCTGTAACTGCTCTAATCGCATCGTTTACACCGAAAAATTCCGCTGCTTCATCTAACCCTTTTTCCCACCACGATTTTTCTTCTTTCTTTTTCTTTTTCGGTGTTTCTTTTACCTTTTCTGCTTGTTTCTTTTTATATTCTTCATCTGCTTGACGAAACTTTTGGGCAATGCGCCGTAAATCTTTTTCTGTTTCTTGTAAGTTATGTATATACCTTTCCATTAGTTTCGTCGATCGCACATACTCCCCGTAAAAACGCTGACTCGTTGCTCCTTGCCACTGCATTTGAATACTGAACATCGCTTGATTAAGATCTTGTTGTACATTCTGGCTGTGTCTCTGCATTTTTGAGATGTTTTTGGCAATTTGTTCGAGTTGTTCGGGTTTGACTTTAATCTCCAAACCTTCTCCCACCTTCCTCTATTTTATACCAAAAAGAGCAGGAACTGCATCCATTATTACTTATACTTCTTTAGAAAAAATATCAAAAATACTACCATCACAAATGGCTTCGATTTCTTCCTTTACAAATAACTTTTGAAATGGTGTCCCTAGATTTAAAATCACATTCGCCTCTAAATCTACTGTCTGTAATAATTCAACAGCATTCATACAAACATACGGACATTCTTCTGGAATCACTGTTTCTAAATGCTTTAAATCTGAATAAAGCGGTAACATTAATCCTTCTTCCGTTTCAAAATAATGAATTTGTAATTGTGTATTATCTGTAGAAATCAAATTGCCGTCTTCATCTGTATTTGTATCCCCTTCTACAGAAGCGACAACGTATAAATTTGATTTTTGTAAAACATCGTAAAAATGCCCTCTTTTTTCTTCATTCTGCAATGCTTCTACTAGCGCCTCATCTAACGGACAAATTTCTAGTAAACTCATCCTCTTTCACCCCTTAATGAGAATAGATTCGCCATCTTACTTGAGATAAGATGGCGAACTCTATTTCCTTATTATTTTGTAGCACTTTTTATAGCTTTTATTCCTTCATCCGCTTGATTACGAATATCCTGAGGAATGAACTCATACTCTGTACGTGTTAAAAACTCAAAGTACATATATGCAGTGTTTAAGTCATTTCCTGTTAGTGCATGTTGCCCCGCCTTAATCATTGTCTGAGTAATTATTCTCATTGTCTCTTTACTTTGATCATTTGAATAACCATTTTTTATAGCCTCATTTGCATAAAAAACAGCTGTTGCTATATCTTTAACATTTGACGATTTAGCATAATTTTTGAAAGACTGATTAGCAACATTGAAGTCACTCAAATAATTAATAGCAGTTCGGATTGCATCTTGGAAACCAAGATCTTTTGCTCCAGGAGTTGTATAGATAATTTGGTATAATTTAGTAGCTTTTGTTGGATCTGATATTTCAATATTCCGTACCTTATTAATCAATTTATTTAAAATATTACTCATATCTCCCGCATCAGCAGTACCACGTTCATAAGCTTGTCCATAATAGTATAAAGCATTTAATTGACTTGCTTCATCATTCTTACTGTCCTCGTAAACCGCTAAGCTTAGGAGCTGAATTCCTTCTAGTTTTCGATTTGCATTTTTAATAACTTCATTGACTCTTCCATCCTCAACAATTGCTGGAGAAATGTCTTTCAAGTACGATATCAATTCTAAAGATGGTTGAACAGATTTTTTCGCTTCACTTTGCCAACCTGTCTTACCTTTTAAGCGTGTCCATTCTCCATTTGCTTGGTCCCAAAGTAAATTCGTACTATTTTGTAACTTCTCAAATGCACGAACATATTTATTTCCGTTACGAATAGAATTTGCCATATATGATACTGCATCATAATAATTTTTCTTTACTAATGCTTCATCAGCTTTTACTTCTAACATCGCAGGTAATGAAAGTTGTTTTGCTTGCTCTTTTTGCTCAGCAACTACATTTTTCACATTTAAGATAAAATGATAGTTTTGTATCGCTATTTCTGGGGAAGTTTCTTCAGAATTAGATTGCGCTAACAATTTCTCTACTGCATCCTTCTGCTGATCTTGTAATAATTTTTTCTCTGCCTCTTTTGTTTGATCAATATAATAATCTGCTAGTGTAATTGCTTCTTTCCATTTTCCTTCATTGATATACTGTGCAACTTGTTCAATAGCCCATTGTCCAGGAGTTTGTTTATCTTCTTGCTTCTTGTCTTCTTGACCACCTGGATTTTCTTCTTGTTTCTTACCTTCTTGACTACCTGACTTTTCTTCTTGTTTCTTACCTTCTTGACTACCTGACTTTTCTTTTTGTTTCTTATCTTCTTGACTACCTGACTTTTCTTCTTGTTTCTTTTCATTTTCAGATACTGTTTTTTGTTCTTGATCTTGGTTTAAATCTGGTACAGTTGGAATATCAACTTTATCTTGCACCATGTTCTTTAATTCATCTTCAAGCATCTGATTAAAAATAACTTGAACTCTATTGTAAGCATCTCTTTGCAAGTCTTCGTTTACTCCTTGTAATACAGAGGTTAATAAATAATATTTACTCAAAGCTGCATTTAAATCTTCCTTTTCTTCCTGAATCGCTACGTCGTAAATATCTTTAGACAACTTTTCTATTACATATTTCTTATTTTCTTTAAAACGGTCAAATTCTTGATCTTTAAAAGCAGGATCTTGTAATAAAGCAAGTTGGTTTCTTATATAGAATAACTTTTCATTATTTGAACTTCCCGCCTTCTCAAGTTGAGCGGAATCTGAAATACCCAATAGTAAAGATGCTTTTTTTGCATCATTTGGTAAGGCACCAACTTGAGAAAGAAGTTGTAGTTGATCACGATCATCTGTATTCGTCATGCCATCAACTAATTTTATATGACCTTGTGCTTTATAAAACTCCCCAAAGAACACAGTACTATATTTATCTCCATTTGTCGTATACCATTCCACTAAAATATCACCCGTTTTTGGCGATACTGTTATCGTTGGGCGTGTAGGATCCGGATCCGGATCTGGTGGTACCACTGGTGGCTTTGGTGGTACCACTGGCGGCTCTGGTGGCTTTGGTGGTACCACTGGCGGCTCTGGCGGCTTTGGTGGTACCACTGGTGGATCTGGTACCACTGGCGGCTCTGGTACCACTGGTGGATCTACTGGCTTCCCCGGATCCACTGGCTTACCCGGATCCACTGGTGTACCGGGATCTACTGGCTTACTCAGATCTACTGGCTTATTCGGATCTACCACCGGCCCCCCCATATTAGTTGGTAAGTCAACCTTTGGTGGTGCTGGTGCATCAGATAATTTAAATTCCGGCTCTTTCTTATCAACTGCCACTTCGTTTGGATTATAGGTTACTGGTGTAATCGGTGATTTATTATTTCCAATTAGGTCTGCTAAGTTAAAGTTTGGTTTTTCTCCTGGCTTTTCATCTTTTTTTGCTGGGTCACTAATTAAATTAGGAAACATAGATTGTAAACCGTTTCCACCGGTAATACGATCATCCTTTTTCTCTTCTGTATTACTTGCTAATTTTACTGCTTCTTTGTCAGCTTTATTGAAACCTTTATCATAAATAAGATATCCGGATGTACCTAATAAAGCTGCTGACATAATAGATATTGCTACTTTCTTACCTAAATTATTATTTTCTTCCATATCGCTTTTCTCCCCATTCCCCATCTTTATTGGATCCAGCCATTTGTTTTCATTTCTGCTAACTTTTCTTGTGCCGTTTGTACTTCAGCTTGGTTTTCATTAGCTTGTACAGTTTTTCTTAAGAATCGACTTGCTTCTTCATATTTCTTTTGCTTAATTTTAAACATTCCGTACGCAAAATTCACATGTGGGTCTTCATCATTTTGCGAATATGCTTCAGAGAAAAAACGTTCTGCTTCATTTCCTTGTCCTATTTTGTCGTATAAAATCCCTATATTAACAAGTGTATTTATATCGCGCATACCGCTAGTTACAACCCCGTTATATGCCTTTAAGGCCTCCTGATATGCAGCATTACTCTTGCCACCATCACGTGTTTCATAAAATTGCCCCGCCTCGTAGTAAACGATTCCTAATTGATTTAATAACTCAATATTTTGGGGATTCTTTTGGATTGCATTTTGCAATACTTGTGATGCTTGCTGGTAGTTGCCTTCTTTTTTTGCACTATCAATTAAATTCGTCTTATTCCAAAGTACATATAGATTGGAAAGTTCAACTACATATGTAGTATTTTTGTCGTCTTGCTTAATAGCTTCTTTAAAGAATGCTTCAGCTTTATCTAATTGGACGGTTACAGTTGCTAACTGTCCTTTTAAATAAGAAACGATTGCCTTATCTTCGTCTGTATTTGTACTCATTTTAACGATTACATTTTCTGCCTTTTCAAACTCTTTCATTTTCATGTGACTAACGGCTAAGTCACGCATCGCATCTTTTTTATACATTTCAATTCCTTTTGCATTGTTTGCAAGTGCCTGTTCAAAATTCGGTACTGCTTCTTGGTATTTTCCAATCCGAAAGTTTGCTGTGGCTAATAAATATGCTGCTTCTTTATTGTCTTTATCAATTTCTCTATCTTTTATTAATTTAGTAAGATAGTCGATAGCGATTTTATTTTTTCCTTCCGCAACATAAACTGTCGCTAATTGAAGATGTGCTTCATCTTTTCCTTTTACTGCGATAGCATGGGTTACAGCTTCTTCTGCTAATTTATATTTTTTATCGTGATACGCTTGCTGTGCTTGTTCCATAAATTGTTGGTATTTTGAGTTCTTTGTGTAGAAATAATACGACAATGTCCCCCCAACAACTACAATTACAATGGACCCAACAATGAGTATACGCTTTTTATTTTTACCCCACCATTTTGAGAATGCAGATGGTTCTCTTTGTTCATGTGTTAATGTGAGCGGTTGATTCGACGCTTTGGCATTTAAAATTTCATCATCTATATCATATTCAACTTGTTTCTTTGTCTGTTTACGGTTTTGCAAAATGCTATTTGGAACTGTTGTAGCAGCTACTTCTTCAGTTACATTTGCCTCTTGTTGTTCTGTTATCTCTTCAATGATACTCTCAATTTCCTGTTTTAGCGCTTGATCAATGTTTGGAAATTGTACGATTCGTGAATAGACGAAACAAGCAAAATGTGCATTGTTTTCTCTCTCCAATTCAGTAGCTAATTCCAAATAACCATGTAGCACCCGTTTGTGATTCATTTCAGGTTCTTGACTCTCTATCGTCCGAATGATATAAGCTAGTTCTTGTTTTAGAGCAGTTGATGGATGTGATGAATTGAAAATCGTTTTATACTCAAATAACGCTGCTTGTTTAAAGCCTTTCTCTTCTAGTAATCTTGCAATTTCCAAACATTTCGATACAAAAAGAGACTGCTCTTCTTCTAGTTTTCTCTCCGCATCAATTTTAATCATATCTCTAACACTATTAAATGCATCGTACCATTGTGCAAAACTCGGACATCCTATGAAATTCTTACTATTCCATGCTTGATCAAATAACTGCGCAAGTTGCTCATTCCATTGATTACGTAATACCTGTTTAATCAATGTATATCGTTCACATTCTGTCTGCATTTCTTCCGTTTTAAAATAGCTAGCATCTGTCCATTTCTTATTTCGTACCTCTTCACTACACCAACCCAATATTTCACTTAGTAAAACGGCTCCAGCAAAGCGATCTGCTTCTTTTTGCCATACACCCCCCTTTAAAAATTGTGGCGCATAGCCTGCTGAACCTGCTGGTAACAGAGAAGGCCTTTTGCTTTTTGGACCATACATTTGCTCAACGTCAACAAGTTCAATATGATGTTGACCTTCAATTGGATTCTCACTTAAATAAGGAATTAATATGTTACTAGATGATAAATCATTATGTGCAATTTCATTCTCTTCCATTGTTTTTAACGTTGTAAGAAACGCCTCGGCAATCGAAAAACATTGTTGCTTTGATAAGAATTTTTGTTCTTGTAAAATATCTGCCCAGGTTGGTCCTTCGATCCACGGCATCACAATACTATTAGCAAGTTCTTCTGACTTCTCAATAGCTGCTGTGTGTTCCTCTTTCGTAACAATGTAACGTGAACATACTTTAAGCCCTACTAGATGAGAAAGCGGCTTTAAAAATGCCAGCTGGTGTTTTTCATCACGATAGCGTTCTTTAAAAACTTTTAATGCAATTCTTTCTGGACTATTTTCATGCTGGAGCTGGTATACAATCCCTTGTCTACCTTCTTGTCCATATGGCATTTCAATACCAATAACTGCTGGATGTTTTGTAAAGCTATAAACATCTGTATGAAAAGATATTTTTTCTCCTACTTCTGGTCGAAATCCCATTTTATCCCCTTACTCTCATATGACGATTTTTAAAGAAAAGACCAGGAACAATAGCTCCTGGCCTTTTGCAATTGTTCTACTATTAATATGAGTTATCCACGTTACGGAAGTTAGTAGCAATCTTTTTCAATTCATCAGAAATGTGTTGTAGAATTGGAATGTATTTGTTCATTTCTTGTTTAGCTTCATTAAAATTCGCATTGAATTTTGCTTGTGTTGACCCTGACCATTGACCATTTAAATTACCAATGTCATTTCCAAGGTTATTGATTTGTTGTTGTGCTTCACCTGCTGCTTTAATAAAGTTACCAGCAATTCGATCAAGTTCTTCAGGCGTAATTTTAATTTCCATCCTGTATTTCCCCTTTCAATCAATTAATATTGTAACAATTAGATTATAAACTATATTCACACAATATTTAAAGGGGTAATTTACAAAAAAATAGTATTTTTTTGTAAATTACCCAAGTTTTACACTCTTTTTGTCGATCCTATCCATTTTCTAGCAATCTTTTGCTTTAAATCTTGAAGCAAATGTAAAGGCGTAAAAGCACATTTTATTTTAATCTGCTTCCTGCGTACAAAATACCCTTCACCGCTACTTAGCTCTCGGTCCATTTCTACATGTGGTAGTTTTATATTAAAGAAATACAAGTCGTTATTTTGCGTAGTACCTAATAAGTAGCTAAAGCTTCTTTTTCTAATTTCTGCAAACCATTTTTCATGAGAGTAACTATTTACACTTGAAGTCGTAGCAGCCGTAATAAAATGAATTCCTTTATTTCTTCCGTTTTGGACAATTTGCTCAATTTTATTTTTCGCATCAAAATCAGCAGATAATAACGCCAATATTTGATCAATATCATCAATAACAATCATAATCCTCGAGTATGGAAGTTCTATTTTTTCATTTGGATTCAAAGGTGGTGTTACGACTTCTCTGCTATTTATTATTTCAAGTAACTCATCTAACAGTTCTTTTAATTGCATGTCATTAGTTATGCGCTTTTTAACATGAGGTAAGTCTCCTAAAGCCAAAATACCTGTTGTTCTTTCGCTTAAATCAATCATTATTAATTCAATTTCTTCAGGTGCATATTGATAGGTAAGAGAAAAAATCAGTGTTTGTAATAATGATGTCTTACCACCTTCAATTCTTCCACCAATAAAAATATTTGTCATTTCTTCTAATGAAAAGCTTTGTAAACGAATATCTTCTGTTTCAATACCAGCACAAATTTGTGAAGGTTCTGATTGCTCTAGCACTTCTTCAACGAACAACTCTTTTGGAACCATTGGAATTGCCTTTGCTTTCTCTCCATTCCAAGCTCTATCCATTTTTTGAATAATTGTTTTTAACTGCTGAGAATATTCTAATTCATTCTCCCCAATGAAAGGTAATGCTGCTTGGAATAATTCTGGCGGTTGTCCTTTTGCTAAACCACGACCAGATGGCACATCAATTAATGGGAAGTTCGGTCTTCCAACTAAGCTATAATATTCAGTTCTATCTTGTAATTCAAACGAAATTGCCATCGGAATGTTGTTACGAACACGGTCAAACATGTCGGTTGTTTGGTTGAGCGAAAAATAAAAATAAATACCATACGTACTTGATTCACGTAATAATTGCTCTAAAATTTCATTTTCCTTCTCATACTCACTTCGGAATCTAATATAACCATCTATCATGATGACAATAGCTGGAATCTTTGTTTCTACCATTCGGTTATACATCGCGAAAGATTTTGCTCCCATATCAGAAAAACATTCTTTTCGATATGTGACTTCCTTCTTCAAAAAGCTGAACAACCGTTTCATTTTTTCAATTTCGTCTTCTTGTACAATTCCACCCACATGTGGTAAATCTCTAAAGTCTAAAAACATGCGACCGAAATCAACCACATAGAAGTTTACTTCCTCTGGTGTATGAGACAATGCTAGAGACATAATAATTGTTTGTAACAAAGTCGTTTTCCCTGTACCTGGCATGCCATAAATATTTAAATGGCCCTCTTGTAAATCCAATTTCAAAGGATATTGCGCTTGGTTTGCGACATCATCAATCAATCCTACTGTTACCTGCAAATCTTCTTCTCTTTGTTTCCATAAATCCATGTTCCAATTCTCTATTTCATAGAATCGATTTAATAATAATTTCTCTGGTAAAGGCGCCAACCAAGGTCCTGGCAATGGTTTAATATTTTCTTTCTCAGATATTGTTTGTATATATCGAATAAATGCTTGTAATTGCTTTGGACTATTCGTCATAGATTTCGGTCGCTTTTTCACTTTTATTCGTTTACCCGAAAGCTTTACTTCTGTGAAATCAACGATCTCTACAACCTTTTCTTCATCTGGACTATATGGCGCTCCACTCCAAGCTGATTGGAAGAGTTCTAGTATCTCATTACTACCAACTTGTAAATATCCACGTCCAGGAACATTAATTTTAGATGCATCTGGAATTTTTAGCATTTCACGACTATCTGCGTCATCTTGTACGCGCAAACAAATGCGAAAACGAGAGTTACTCCAAATTTTATCGTTGACAACTCCAGATGGTTTCTGCGTTGCTAGTAATAAATGTACCCCTAACGTTCTACCTATTGCAGCGACGCTGATCAGTTCATCCATAAATTCTGGTTGTTCCTTTTTCATTTGGGCAAACTCATCAATAACAATAAATAAATGCGGCAATGGCTCTTTCTCACGCCAAGTTGTTTCATAGTATTCGTCAAGATGTTGGACATTTCCAGCTTGAATGAACAGTTTTTGTCTTCTTTCTAACTCCGCCTTCAATGAAATCCTTGCACGCTCTATTAAATTTGGATCTTCTAAGTTTGTAATCGATGCAATGATATGCGGTAACCCCGAAAATGTATTGGACATTCCCCCACCTTTATAGTCAATTAGCATAAATGCCATTTCATGAGGGTGATAAGTAACCGCTAAGGCTGCAATGATAGACTGAATAACTTCACTTTTCCCTGATCCTGTCGTACCAGCCATTAGTCCATGTGGTCCGTGTCCTTTTTTCTCAATTTTGTCATGGATATTTAAAAATACAGGTTTGCTTCCTTCCCTTACTCCAATTGGTACCGGCAATGAAGTTGGATAGCGATTTTCATTCCATCGATCTAAAACTTGTAATTCTTCCATTTTTTTCACTTGGAATAAATCTAAAAACGTTAATACTTTCGGTATGTTAGCTGCTGTAGAGCTTTTCATTCGAATCGGTGCGATACTACGAGCGCCTAATTCACAACGTTCAAACGAAAGACGATCCACTTTAAAACTAGCACGTGTTGTTCCATTATTTTCAGCCGAGTTTGAAAATGTTTCAACTAATTCACCGTTTTCTCCATTTAAGCTAATAACAATATCACATTCCATTGGCAATCGTTCTTTTTGTTCTGCAAATACGAATGTAGAAGCGCCCACACTTTCTCCTTCTCTGAGCAACATAGGAATAAGAGGATCATCTTCTAAAAATTCTCTTGCAGATAAGAAGAAAATATACATTGGAATTAATGGTACTTTCTCATCTGCTTGTGCTGAAGAATTATAGATTCGACGCATATTAAGCGGTGTAAACAATGATTCTGCTAACTTTTGAGCATTCTGTTCATTTTCCGCTAAAAAACGCATGCTTCGTTGCTCGTCCCATACATGTGGAAGCCACCTCATCCAATCCCATTGTTTTTTCTCTCTCTCATGATAAAACGCTGCTATTTTCACTTCATTTGGAGCATGATGCGTCATAATTTGTGTTGTTACAGTTCGAATAAAGTTCAATCTATCTTCTTTATTTCCAACTACACCAATTACATCATTTTTTTTCAGAGAGATTGAAATATGCCCATTAGGAATTGTTGTAAAGTCCCTTTTCACATTTTGGGCTTCTGTAACTAATGTATTTTCTTCATAACCCCTTTGTTCGGGAACTTTTAATTCAACTAAAAATGGTCTTAATCCTGTTCCAATACGAATATCTAAAAAGTCAGGACTTTCCGGAGTTCTTTCCCATAAATTACTTTCTCGATTTTCAATTCGTTGCACACTTTTTAACGGACTTGGATTTTGAGTAATCAAATACTTCGCTTGTTCAACCTTTAATGTATCTAACTCTACTCGGTGTTTTTGAATTTGTTCTAAGTATCTTGTTTTCAATTGTTCAACCATTTGACGATGTTCTTTCCTATTACGTATATACCCCATTCCTGTAAATATATAGGATCCTAACATCGGGATACTAGAAATCATCATAAGCGGCAAGTAGCTTGAATTCATTTTCATCACTTTCATCATCACAAAGTATAATATAAATGTTAAAAGTGTCATCGCCGCTGGCAATATGATCGTTTCAATTGAAAACTTCGGTTCTTCCGGTATATTTGGCGGATCATGAATGACGATATTTCCAGTTGGTATATCTACTTTCATACGCGGAGAGCGCTGAAAATATGGTGATTTCTGCACAAAACATTTCTCCTTCCTCTTTCACAAAACATTCTATTCAATCATTTTCCATACATAACCTTCATCTTCATCAGAAGGCACATCAGGTATGACAGATTCGTTATGTTGCTCTTTGGCTGGTAACATCTCAAAAGAAGGAATGATTGCTCCTTTTTTATGCAACATAATATATTGACCATCCCAGACATCATTATCTCGCAAAGTCGCATCATTACGAATAGAATGCCAATCTTCTTTATCCTTTGCTGCTCGAATTTCATAGATTCCACTTAATGTTTCATCTATCTTTTCATGATGTAAAATCGCTTCAATAATTTGTTCCGCTTTTACATCATTGGGAATCGCAATATCTATTTCTTCATTTGACTGCTTTATGTACGTCACAATAATTTCTTCCAACTTTATTCACCTTTTTCCTCATGTTCTTACCAAGAAATATCAAGGAATGAAATATCATCACTTGTCGGAGAGCTCTGTGCCCGTTTGATTTCCTCTGTTACTTCTTCAAAATTATAATGAAGGAGTGGCATCAAACCATCCGAATGTATAACAAGCCGATTTGCTTCTTTTCTGGCTAAGGTTTTCGAAATAACTTTCAACTCCCCACCAAGTATTCCGCGATGAGTAGACCATCTATTTTCTGTATTTCTCTCATACTCTATCAAATCAAGATACTTCTTATCCTCTTGAAATAAATGCAAGAATGAATCCCCATGTGCAACTACCATGATATTCACTTCATTTCGATTTGGAATTACTTCAATTGTTCCACCAATAAACATGGATTCACTGCCGTGGTTTCGTTTTTCTTCCAATACATCCCGGAGTAACCAAGGGGTATCTTGTGGCAACCGAAACGCTTCCACTTTTTCTATCGCTTCTTTCTTCCACTCTTGTAAACTCTTGTCTAAAATAGTGGAAAAATCTTGTTTCTTATCCAAATAAGCTTCAAATAACTCTAATAATTTTGTCCCAAGAAATTCGGCTGCGATTTCTCCATGAAAAGACATACCAACACCATCACATAGTACAAATATAAAACGATTTCCACTTACTTGGAACGCTAAAAAATCCTGTCCGGTTTCATTTAACTCTTGTGTTTCCTTCGCTCTAAAATAGCTATAACGATATGTAAAATATTCCGTGCTCTGCTTCTGCAACAGCGTTTCTTTCACTTGCGGCAAAGTATGTATCACCTTCCCTTCCACCTCCTATCGAACTGGCGTAGCAGCGGACATTTGAAACCCAAGTGATACTAAATCAGCATTCGTACCAGGCAGCATCATAAGTGCTCCATCCGCAATATGAAATCCATGTTCAATCATCATTTCACGATAACTTTCAGGAATAGGTGAGGAAAGACGCTGGAGCTTTGCACCATATTCGTCCGAAATGTTTGTATCTGGCATAATGCCTTTCCATTGTTTAATATTTGAAATCGGTTCTTGTATCATTTCATCTGAAATAAATATATTTTCAACGAGCACCTTCCCATCTGGTACTGACATATTCATAATCCGTTGTACGATTGATTCCGGATCTTCACCTGTTGATGCTCCATCTGTCATATGACAAACAACGGGAGCTGGTCCTTCTTGCAAGTTTGGTAATTCATTTTGCAATAATTTTTCTACTACTGAAAAAGCTTTTGCTGTATCTGTTAAACGATGCGTTTGGATTTTTTCTAACGGACGTAATCTCGCGACTTCATCAATTGTTTTTACGCCTCCTAATAAATCAAAGACATGATCGCTATACGCTAAAATAGATAGACGATATCTCGGCAACAAACGACTACCTTTCGTAGAACGAAACACCATTTGGCGAATTGCTAAAGAAAGAGCATCTGTCACAATATCAATACGTCGCTTCTCCTCTCCTCCTGCATCCATCATCTGATTCATTGATGCACTCACATCAAGTAGGTAAATAATATACGCTGGTGTTTGCTGTGTTGCTTGTGTTTGATATAACATTTTCCATACCCTTTCTCACAAAAAATTATACAAGTATTCTCTATATTCATAGTTTATTATAACGTATGAATTTTCTATTTCTCAATGCATAATAGAATTTTTTTCCTATTATTTATCAATATAATAATTTATGATTAAAAGAATACATCTTCAATAGACAAATGTTATTTTTCATTCTCAACTTCTTTCTCAAATACAATAAAAACTCTCCATTATATGAAGAGTTTTTATTATAGTTATGGCACAAGACGCGTACAATCTCTCGGAAATGCACTCGCTTCTCGCACATTTGATAATTCTAAAAATTTATATACAAGCCTTTCTAATCCAATTCCAAATCCACCATGCGGCGGACAGCCATACCGGAATGTATCGATATATGACTGGAATTTTTCATGATGTAATCCTTTTTCTTTAAATGAAGCAAGTAACATATCATACTCATGAATTCGCTGCGCACCTGATGTAATTTCTAATCCTTTATACAATAAGTCAAAAGAATCCGTAACAGCCTGATTTTCTTTATTCGGCATCGTGTACATCGGTCTCGCTTCTTTCGGATAATGTGTAATAAAGACAAAATCACTTCCGTACCTTTCTTTCACATATTTTCCAAGTAGTTTTTCCCCTTCTGTATCTAAATCACCTGCTGGTGAGTCTTTTCGATACTTTGTTTTTAACATACGCCGCGCTTCTGTAAGTGTAATCTTTGGAATCTCTGTAATGATTGGAACCGTAACTTGTAAGAGCGATAATTCCTTTTCACATTTCCGGCCTACTTGTTCAAACATATAGCGTAAAACATCTGCCTCTAATGCCATTACCTCATGAAAATCATGAATAAACCCAAGTTCTACGTCTAAAGAAATATATTCATTCAAATGACGGGAAGAGTTGTGATGCTCTGCTCGATAAACAGGAGCGATTTCAAAAACACGTTCCAAACCACCTGCTACCATCATTTGTTTATAAAACTGTGGAGATTGCGCTAAATACGCTTCTTTTTGAAAATAAGGGAGTTTAAAAACATTCGCTCCCCCTTCCGCTCCTTGTGAAACGATTTTCGGCGTAAATATACGTGTGAAATCGTTCTCTAGTAAAAATTCACTAAATGCCTGTACGAGCGTAGATTGAATCGTAAAAATAGCCTGTATCCGCTCATGCCGAAGGGATATAACGCGCTCATTCAACATTTGATCTAAACCAACTTGCAGTTTTCTTTTATTCACTTCAAAAGGAAGTGGTTCAGAAGTATTTAACACCTTTACTTCTTCTACAAGCAATTCGAAACCTAATTCTGTTTTTGTAGTTTCCACAAGTTCGCCAATAATTTGAACAACACTTTCTACATCTACTTTATATCCGGCCAAGTCTTTTTCTAATACACATTGAATAACACCTGTTCGATCACGTAACAATAAAAAACTGATATTCCCTAAATGACGAATTTTTTTCACCCAACCTTGTAGTAAAACTACCTTTTTACTACATGTTTTGCATTCACGAACGAGTGACCGCTTCATTGTTTGACCCATTACTTTCCCCTCCTATATTCTCATATTTATTTACATTATTGTTGTCATCGTCATCATCCACAGCCACTCACCTCCTTTCAAAAAACACAAAAATCCGCCCCTATAAATAGGGACGGATTTTTCCGCGGTACCACCCAAATTGTCATACTGACCATCTTAAACCTGATAACGGTAGGTACCGTTTGTTTTTACTAATCATCACGTTCAAAACAACGCTCACAGGTGTCTTTCCATCATGCGGTATCGCAATCTTCACAGCAATCGATTGCTCTCTGGAGACCCTTGCATCATGTACTTTTCCTGTTCATCGCTTTTTATATTTACAGAGTATTCTATTCCTTTAAAAGAGAAAATGCAAGGTGTTTTTTTATTATTTTCTGAATTTAATTCTAAATTCATTCCCCGTGATCCTTTTCCTATATTCCCTTTTATGAAAAAATATCCGTACTTGATCTTTTGGATACATTCATTCAAATTCTTGTAATTTTTTTAGATCATGAATCCCATTCTTCTCAAAAAACTCTTATTTCACTACATAACAATTTGTTTTTCACACATATTATTAGTAAATTTCTCCTGGAGGTCTATACATGAAAAAAACAGTCAGTTCCTTACTCTTGCTATTATGCCTGATTACTACAAATCAAGTGTACGCCTATTCCCCACAATCACTACCCAGCTCACAGAATTCAAAACAATGGAAAGTCAATATTGATGAAGTAAAGAAAACCGAAAAAGGCATGTTACAATCTAAAAAAGGTGTTTTTCACACCTATCACTTCTCCGTACAAAACATCGGAAAAACTGAAGTTTATAATGTTCGAGTAGAAGTATTTCGAAAT
>Ga0209025_1002878_pt1 | contig 17257 bp, 11 predicted proteins | sample AraplaMF_Col_mLB_FD_184256 | JGI IMG/M metagenome (GOLD analysis project Ga0209025, IMG submission 184256) | Arabidopsis root microbial communities from the University of North Carolina, USA - plate scrape MF_Col_mLB (SPAdes) (version 2) | ecosystem: Host-associated > Plants > Roots > Endosphere... | reverse complement strand
GCCAGCATAATAGCGCATATGCTCAATTGCAAGTGGTATGTCTGCTGCCATTGTTTCACGGATTGGCTTTCCGTTATCTAACGTTTCGAGCTGTGCAAGCTCTTCTTTATGTTCTTCCATTAAATCAGCTAATTTGTACATAAGACGGCTGCGTTCAGCAGTACTCATGCGTGACCAAGGACCTTCGTCAAAAGCCATGCGAGCTGCCATGACAGCTTTATGAATATCTTCGCGACCAGCTTCAGAAACGACGGCAAGTGTTTCGCCAGTTGCTGGGTTAGGTGTTTTAAATGTCTTTCCGGAAGCGCTTTCAATGAAAGATCCATTCACATATAACTTTTTTGTACCTTGAAGAAACTTTTCTACTTTTTCATGAAGATTTACAGCTAGTTGACTCATTGTATAACCCCCTTGAAAATATAATGTAAACGCAGTACGAGACGGCGTTTATTCCGAAATCAAGGATGTGGGAACTAGATGGAAAGCCTCTAATTTAAATCATAATTAACAAATACTGAAAATTCAAATTTCATTTGTGTTACAATTGTAAAAAATATGTAATGTAAGAGAATCTTCTATATGAATGTAAAAAATCCTGCTTGTTTTTGCTTTCTAGTAGGAAAAACTAGAAGAACAATGGTACAATAATACATCGTGAGAGGAGGGAGAAAATGAAGAATTATCATGATGATCCACGCTTTCGGATTGCCCATAGAGAAGCGTTAATCGGTCTTGGACTTGCTATTATCAATTTTATAATATGGTACGGATTTGCTTATGGGCTTGGTAGTAAAAATCCAAGTGAATATACATATGTATTCGGTTTTCCAGCATGGTTTTTTTATAGCTGTATCGTTGGATTTATCGTTATGGTTATTTTACTTAGTTTAGTTGTTCGTTTTGTATTTCAAGATATTTCACTCGATGAGGAAGAAAAAAGTGAGGAATAATAGATGAATTGGTATGTAATCATTCCAATGATAATTTCGTTTATCGTTGTATTTTTAATTGGTGTATATGCTTCAAGACGCGTACAAGCAACTGCTAATAATAAATTTTTGCAAGAATATTTTCTTGGTGGGCGTGAGCTTGGCGGTTTATTATTAGCAATGACAATGATCGCTACGTACGGTAGTGCAAGTAGTTTTATTGGTGGTCCTGGTATTGCATACAATATGGGGCTTGGATGGGTGCTACTATCTGCGATTCAAGTTGTAACAGGGTATATCGTTTTAACGGTTATCGGTAAAAAGTTTGCAATTATCGCTAGGAAGATGGAAGCCATTACTCTTATCGATTATTTAAAGGGAAGATATAATAATAAAGCAGTTGTTATACTTTCCGCGTTATGTATTATTATTTTCTTATTTTCAGCAACAGTAGCTCAGTGGGTTGGCGGTGGTCGATTAATTGAATCGCTAACGGGTCTCTCTTATACAACGGCACTATTTTTATTTACTTTTTCTGTACTTGTGTACGTATTAATTGGTGGATTCCGTGCAGTTGCTTTATCAGATACGTTATTAGGTATCATTATGTTAGTTGGGACGACAATTATTTTAATTGCTACTGTCATTGCCGGTGGTGGAATTGAAAAGATTATGCAGGAACTTGTTCAAATCAACCCGAATTTAATTACACCATTCGGAGCCGATGGCAGTTTAACGAAATCATATGTAACATCGTTTTGGATTTTAATTGGAATTGGTGTCGTTGGTTTACCACAAATTAGCGTGCGTGCTATGTCTTATAAAAATTCAAAAGCGATGCATCAAGCGTTAATAATTGGGACGATTGTCGTAGGTACAATTATGATTGGTATGCATTTAACGGGTGTGTTTGCACGAGTCGTACTTCCCGGTATAACGGTACCAGATAAAGTAATGCCGCTACTCGCTATGGAAGTATTGCCACCTTGGTTAGCTGGAGTTTTCTTAGCTGCACCAATGGCAGCAATTATGTCTACAGTAAACTCGTTATTGTTACTTGTAAGTTCATCAATTATTAAAGATATATACGTAAATTACATAAATAAAGATGCAGCAGACAGTACAATTAGAAAAGGAAGTTTGTGGATTACTGGTATCGTAGGACTGCTCGTTTATGCAGCAGCAATTAAACCACCAGATTTTTTAATATGGTTAAATTTATTTTCTTTCGGTGGATTAGAAGCGGCATTTATTTGGCCGATCGTATTAGGGTTATATTGGAGGAAAGGAAACGCAACAGGAGCGCTTGCCTCTATTTTAGTTGGGGTAGGCTCATATATGTGTATCCATCTTTTCTATCCAAATCCATTCGGTATACATACAGTTGTCTTCCCGATTTGTTTTGCGTTTATCGCTTATATCATTGGAAGCATGAGTGCTGTGAAGAAAAACAGTATAGGTTAAAGAAGAACGTAGTCCTTGTAGGACTGCGTTTTTTCGTATGAATTTGTTCTTTTTTATTCTGTATATCAATGACTATTCATAAATTAATAACAATTGAGGGGATGGAGTTGAGGGCGATGAAAAAAGTATTATTTTTAGGAGACCCGGGAATTGATGACTCTTTAGCAATTATGTATGGATTGTTGCATCCTGATATTGATATTGTCGGCGTAGTAACGGGATATGGAAATGTAACGCAAGAAAAGGCGACGAGTAATGCAGCATATTTATTACAGTTAGCAGGAAGGGAAGATATACCAGTTATTAATGGTGCGAAGATTCCTTTATCTGGAGATATTACAACATACTATCCAGAAATTCACGGGGCAGAAGGTTTAGGACCAATTCGTCCTCCAAAAAATCTTTCTCCGAATATAAAGCCTTTTTGTGAGTTTTTTGATATTCTTGAAAAATATAAAGGAGAATTAATCATTGTTGATGCCGGCAGGTCAACGACACTTGCGACAGCGTTTATTTTGCAAAAGCCAATGATGAAGTATGTGAAAGAATATTATATAATGGGTGGCGCTTTTTTAATGCCTGGCAATGTGACACCAGTCGCAGAGGCGAATTTTCATGGTGATCCAATTGCGTCACAATTAGTGATGCAAAATGCTAAAAATGTGACATTAGTACCACTTAACGTTACATCGGAAGCAATTATTACGCCAGAGATGGTGAATTACATTACGAAACATTCTAAAACGAATTTTAATAAATTAATTGAACCTATTTTTACGTATTATTATAAAGCTTATAGAAAGCTAAATCCGAAAATAAAAGGAAGTCCAGTACATGACGTCGTCACAATGATGGTTGCGGCGAATCCGTCTATTTTGGATTATGTATATCGCCGTGTCGATGTAGATACGGTAGGGATTGCAAAGGGTGAAAGTATCGCTGATTTCCGTCCTCAACCTGACTCAAAAGCTTTAAAGAATTGGGTGCGAATCGGTTGGTCACTACACTATAAAAAATTTCTCGAAGATTTCGTGAAAATTATGACGTAGACATAATGGGAACATACAAGTTAAAATAATGGAGATGATTACTAAAATAATCATCTCCATTATTTTTTTGTAAGAGATAGATAGAGAAGAGGTACACAATAGGAGAGGAATTTTACTTGAAAAAAACTATAGTATGCGCAGTGATTGTGGGTATTTTCGTTTTGCTAATATCGGGTAATTTTTTAGTGGAAAAAGTATGGAGTTCAAATAATGATGATGCGCAGTATATCGCATCCTTTATTGAAGAACATAAAGATGAAAAAAATAGCGCGCTTCTAGTAAAGAGAAATGATAAAGTTGTTTATTCTGTAAATCCAAATGTTGTATTGCCAGTTGCGAGTACGATGAAGTTAATCGTGGCGCTTGAATATACGAAACAAGTTACAGAGGGGAAAATTGATCCGTCTAGTTTCGTTTCCATTAATGATGTGAATCGTTATTACGTACCGAATACGGATGGCGGTGCACAAGATAGATGGCAAAAGTATTTGCAAAAGACAGACAAGATAACAGAAGGAGCAGTTTCTTTAGAAGAAGTGGCAAAAGGAATGGTTAAGTTTAGTTCGAATGCGAATGCTGAATATTTAATGGAAGTGTTAGGGTTAGATAATATTAATCGTAATTTACAAAGTTTATCGCTTCCAGCACATCAGCCGCTATTTCCGATTGTTTCATCTTTATACATCCCTGGATATTTGCATAAAGAACTACATGTTCCGAAATATAAAGTAGAGAAAAAGTTAAAAGAAATGTCTCAAGAGCAATATCGTGAATACGCGATGATTATTCATGAACGCTTAAAAAAGAAGGGACCATTATTACAGAAGGAAATTCCTCTTTATTTAGAGGAACGTTATGATAAAATTTGGTCAGATCGATTACCAGCAGCTTCTGCAAACGATTATATGGTACTGCTTCAAAAGGCGAATCATAAAGGTGGCCTAACAGAAGCCGAAGAAAAAGTGTGGGCGAATATCGTTGAAACAGATATGAGCGCTAAGAAATATCGTAAAACATTTAGACATGCAGGGCAAAAAAATGGTTATACGCCATGGACAGTTACAAAAGCAGTTTATGCGATGGATAAACGCGGGAATTGTACAGAAATAGTGTTTTTAGCAAATAATTTAAATGAAGACGACAGTGCAGAAATACGGAAACATTTAGCAAACTTACATTTCCAAGTGTTGCAAAGTGATAAGTATGATGCGACTTTTATTAAATAAACTCGGTGCAGAGAGCACCGAGTTTATTTTTATCCCGCTTTAATGAGCAGTAAGATCTCCACCTCAAAATTCAGCGAAAGCAAAGAATTTAGGTGGGGGTCGGGCTGCCCATAAAAGTCCGATTGGTGAGGGCTGATTAAAGTTTCACTTTATATACAAGCACTTTTTTCCTATATCTGGGTATGATGGGTAGTAATACTTAGGTGAGAGGGGAAAAGGTGATGAAACAAAGTAAAGAAGAGTTTATTAAGAGTGAAGGCGCTGATTTCCCTGGGGAAACATATGTAGATTGTGTATTACAACATGTATTTCATTTTCAGCGAAATTACTTATTAAAAGATATGTTTCAAGTGCATAAAGCGCATATTGCGATGTTGACTGAAGAAAATTTAATGAAAAAGGAAGAAGCTAAAGTTATATTACACGCATTAAAAATGATAGAGGGAATTCCAAAAGATCAATTGCTATATACAGAGAAGCATGAAGATCTCTTTTTTTTAGTCGAACATTTAATTTCTCAAGAAGCGAAATGCGATTTTGTAAGTAATATGCATATTGGTAGAAGTAGAAATGATATGGGGGTAACAATGTATCGCATGAGTTTAAGGCGATATGTACTACGATTAATGGAGCATCATTTGTTATTGCAAGAAAGTATGTTGCAACTTGCGGATGATCATAAGGAAACGATTATGCCAGCTTATACACATACGCAACCAGCACAGCCAACAACATTTGGTCATTATACGTTAGCGATTTATGATACGATGCAAAGAGATTTAGAACGAATGAAACGAACGTACAAACTTTTAAATCAGTCTCCAATGGGGGCCGCTGCTCTTTCTACAACAAGTTTTCCAATTAAACGGGAGCGAGTTGCCTATTTACTTGGATTTACAAATGTAATCGAGAATTCATATGATGCTGTTGCTGGAGCAGATTATTTATTAGAAGTTAGCTCGTTACTTATGGTAATGATGACGAATACGAGTAGATGGATTCATGACTTCTTACTATTAGCGACGAAAGAATATGATGGTATTACTGTTGCAAAGCCATATGTACAAATTAGTAGCATTATGCCGCAAAAGCGAAATCCAGTTTCCATTGAACATGCCCGTGCGATTACGAGTAGTGCTTTAGGAGAAGCATTTACAGTATTTCAAATGATTCATAATACACCATTTGGTGATATTGTCGATACAGAAGATGATTTGCAGCCGTATTTATATAAAGGAATTGAAAAGACTATTCGTGTTTTTTGTATTATGAATGCGGTCATTCGAACGATGAAAGTAGAAGAAGAAACGTTAAAAAGTCGCTCTTATAAACATGCAATTACGATAACTGATTTCGCAGATGTTTTAACGAAAAACTATGACATTCCATTTCGGCATGCGCATCATGCAGCAAGTGTTATTGCGAATATGTCCTTGGAGCAGAAAAAGGAGCTGCATGAATTGCATTTTAAAGATGTAAATATATACTTACAAGAAAATTTTAAAATGCAACTATTAGAAAAAGAGTGGGAAGAAATTGTATCGCCAGAAGCTTTTATTCAAAAAAGAAATGTATACGGTGGACCGAGTAAAAAAGAAATGGAGCGTATGATTAACAATCGAAAAGAGTCATTTCAAAAAGAAGAAGAGGTATTTGAAAAAGAAAAACAGAGAATTTTACAAGCGGAAAATGATTTGAATACGTTAGCCTCAAATATTATTGAATCGTAAAAGAGGAATTTAGTGAATTAATCGCCAAATACTTAATGAAACTATAAATAGAGAGAAGAGAATGTCGATGATTCAATTACATGTATATGAAGAAATTCTTACTTTTAAAGAAGAGGTTACAATATTTTTAGAAAAGAATGAGCAGGAAAATAATCTCATATTAGGTGTATTACAAATGGTCCAACAACCGATATTTATGGGGATAGCAAAACAAGAGGAAGAAATTGCAGTTGTATTTCTTCAAACAGAAGAAAAGAAACAAATCATTGTTGCTGCGTCTGAAATGACGGATGAGGACATCGTGGAACTTGCAAAAAAATTAGCGGAAGTATATCCGAATGTTCCTGGATTGATTGGAAATAAGAAAATTGTACAGAGATTAGCGGAAGAGATTGCCGTGTTAGAAAATAAGAAAACTAATGTTGCGATGGAGCAAGGTATATATGAATTAAAACAAGTGAAGAAAAAGTGGAACGGGGATGGAACATTTCTAGAAGTAAGTAGTGATGATCTACCATTAATAAAACAGTGGATATATCAATTTTGCGAAGATGTGAATTTGCCTACTACGAAAGAAGAAGCACAACAAACCGCTCATACATTAATTACGAACCGTTGTCTATTTGGTGTAGAAGTAGATGGGAAGCTTGTATCTGTAGCTGCAAAAACACGTCCAACTAAAAATAATATAACAGTTAATTTCGTGTATACGCCGACAGAAGCAAGGAAAAAGGGATACGCATCTAATTGTGTAGCCGCACTTAGTCAACGTATGTTAGATGAAGGTTATAAAACAACGACTTTATATACGGATCTGGCAAATCCGACATCAAATAAAATTTACCGAGAGATTGGTTATGAACAAATTGCGGAGTCTGTACTTATATTTTTAGAGAAATAATATGAAAGGCACGCTATTAGAGCGTGCCTTTTTGTTATTCATCAATTCGAATGACTTCACCTTGCGGGAAATTCTCAGTTTCTAGTAAGCTACGAATTGCTTTCGCAACGTATTCAGGTGACAATAGTTTTCCTTCTTCTTTTAGTGCGATAAAGCGGTCTAAATTTATGAAGTCTTCTTTATTTGTTTCACGAATTCGTGCTTGCATACTTGTGTCAACAACACCAGGTGCAAAAGAGACGATTTTTACTGGGTATTCTTTTTCTGCTTCTTCGGTTGCTACGCACTGTGTAAACATATTTACACCAGCTTTTGTTGTGCAATAAGCACCCCATCCGAAATAAGGATTTTTCCCTGCACCAGATGAAATGTTTATAACACGTTTATCTACTTTCCAGTTTTTCGTATGTTTCATGAAAGTGGAAGTAAGGAGCATCGGCGCAAGTAAATTAATTTGAACGTTCGTAATAAGCAGTTCACTTTCAGCTTTTTCTATTGGTTTCATCGGTGCTAGTGTACCAGCATTATTAATTAAATGAATAGATGATACTGTGTCTTCTTGAATAGATGAAATGATTTCATTAAAGTTCGTTTCTAAATTATGTACATCTTGAAGATCTAAGGAGTGGAAAACGCAATTGCTGTTATATTGCTGTGCAAGTTTTGTAAGTTCTTTATTTTCTCTTCTAGAAATAGAAATGATGCTCGTGTTTTCTTCTAACAATTGCGCGGCGATTGCCTCGCCTAAACCTTGTGAAGTTCCTGTTACGATAACATAACGCATAGTGCAGTAAGCTCCTCTCGTATGTGCGGAATTTTGTTGGACAAAGTACATTGCATAGTTTGTCTACATTTTATAGTATAGAGCACTTTTTACTATAATTGAAATGAGATGATTGTGTGCCTTTTATAAACCGTTTTACAACAACAGTACCTGGTGCCGTCACGTTCACTGGGAATACGTTGGGACTTAGTCCTACATCACCTGCACCAGGTAATATTTTTGGTACACTTGCTGTTTTTACGACAGTAAATACAGCGCTGCAAGTACCAGGATTCCCGGCAGGGACAACAGATGAATGGCAGTTGAATTCTTCAAGTGCAATTTTAAACCTTCCAGCGGGAAGTAGTGTGTTATATGCAGAATTAGTTTGGGCTGGTACTTTCCGGACTGATACGGAAGATGTTTTACCGTTTCTAAATGATGATATTACATTTACAACACCGGCTGGTACTTTTTCCGTTACGCCAGATCCTGCAACTGCGCAGCAAGGTTCAGTAGGGAATCAATTTTATTATGCTCGCTCTGCCAATGTAACGAATCTTGTTAGTGCAGGTGGGGCAGGCACATATACAACGGGGGCTGTGCCTGCTGCAAGAACTTCATCTGATCCAACTATTAGTCGTTCGGCTGGATGGACGCTTGAGGTTGTGTATCAAAATGCCAGTTTGCCACTTCGGAATTTATCAGTTTATGCAGGTCAAGAAATTATCGATGCTTCATCACCACCAGTTGATGCTACTATCTCAGGATTTGCTACTCCAGCCACAGGAGCTGTAACAGGACGGGTGCTCGTAACTGCTCAAGAAGGTGATTCTAACATTGTTGGAGATCAACTTCGCTTTGGACCGAATGCAAATACTACAGTTGCATTATCCGGACCGAGAAACCCCGCAAATAATTTCTTTCAGTCACAAATTTGTAACGATATTGGAGAATTAGATACAACTGGAACGTTTGGAGATTTGAATCAGCCTTTAGGGATAGCTTTAGCCGTCCGAAGACAAGGGTGGGATATTACAAATGTAAATGCCTCTGCATCATTAGTAAATAATCAAACGTCAGCGACGGTTCGATTCGTTACGAATGGAGATGGATATGCGGCAGCTGGTTTTGGGGTTCAAATTGATGCAACGGGGCCAATTATTAATCCTGTTAAATCGGTCAATAGAACAGTTGCAGGAGTTGGGGATATTCTTACCTACACAGTTACAGTGCCTAATACAGGTACGGGAAGTGCAGAAAATGTTATATTACAAGACAGTATTCCAAACGGAACGACGTTTGTTACAGGTAGTGTAACGGTAGGTGGAGTAACACAGCCGAATGCGAACCCTGCTAATGGAATTAATTTAGGTACAATCCCAAATAACACGCAAAGAGTTGTTACATTTCAAGTGCGAATAACATCGTTTCCGAACCCAAATCCTATTCCGAATCGCGCAATGGTGTCATATCAATTCCGTCCTTTCGTCGGTAGTCCACTAATTACAAGTATGTCTTCTTCAAATACAGTACAAACGACAGTGAATCAAGCAACTATAAGTATGCAAAAATCTGTAGATTTACAGACAGCAACCCTTAATGATGTATTAACATACACGGTTAATGTGACGAATAATGGGAATGTCACTGCAAATAATGTTGTTTTTGTCGATAGTATACCTGCTGGAACAACATTTGTTCCAAATAGTGTTACCGTAAATGGAGTAGCACGTCCAGGAGCAAATCCAGCAAGTAGTATTAATCTAGGAAGTATTAATGCTTCGCAAACGACTGTAGTGCGCTTTCAAGTTCGAGTAACATCTAATCCGCTTGTCAATCCAATTCCGAATCGTGCGAGTGCAACATTTAACTTTACTCCAGTACCTGGTCAACAACCAGTTTCAGGGCAAGCGACAAGTAATACTGTAGTTACTACTATTAATATAGCTGATATAAGAACGAGAAAAACAGTAAATAGAGCTTTTGCGACAGTGAATGACGTTCTTACGTACACTGTTACAATTGAAAATACAGGAAATGTACTTGCGACGAATGTTATTTTTCAAGATCCAATTCCAATTGGAACGACTTTTATCGCAAATAGTGTGACTGTAGACGGGGTTTCACAACCAGGAGCAAATCCAGCGACTGGGTTTACGGTAGCGAATATTTCTCCAGGCGGAAGTAGAACGGTTACATTTCAAGTACGGGTTACATCTACGCCATCCGGAGGCACGATTGCGAATCGCGGAAATGTATCTGCTAATTTCGTCGTTATTCCGAATCAACCACCAGTGACGATTAATAGACAAACGAATACAGTTGTGACACAAGTTAATACAGGTGGTTTAAATGTAATAAAAGAAGTGAATACGACACAAGCGGCAGTAGGAGATACTTTAACATATACGATTGCCGTCCAAAATACAGGAAACGTTCCGCTAACAAATGTATTTTTCCAAGATCCTATTCCTTCTGCTGTTTCATTTGTTGCAAATTCTGTAAAAATTAATGGGATATCGCAAAGTGGACTAAATCCGAACACAGGATTTTCTCTTCCAAATATTCCGCCAGCTCAAACAGTTGTAGTCACATTTGACGTATTAATTGTGCAGGATCCAGAAAATGAAGATATTTTAAATCAAGCAAATGTAACAGCCAGTTTTCAGGTGAATCCGAGTGAACCACCAGTAACAATTAATGTTCTGAGTAATGTTGTGAATACAACAGTACAATCGGGGAACTTTGAAGTTGTGAAATCAGTGAATACGGATATTGCAACAGTAGGGGATGTTTTAGTATATACAATCGAAATTATAAATGCAGGTAGTGTACCAGCTACAAATGTATTTTTCCAAGATTCCATTCCACAAGGGACTTTATTTATTGAAAATAGTGTAGTTGTTAATGGTGTTTTACAAGAAGGGGCAGATCCAGAACTTGGATTTTCATTAAATAATTTGCCTACTGGCGCGAGTGTAATTGTTACGTTTGAAGTATTAATCGATGAAATTCCCCAAGGAAATAATGTCGTAAATAATGCGAATGTAACTGGAGATTTCCTTGTAAATCCAACAGAGCCACCCATTACTGTAACAGTACCAAGTAATACTGTTATGACAGTCGTGAATTCTTCAGGGTTAAATGTAATGAAGAGTGTAGGCGCTACTGAGGCAGGAGTAGGAGATACGTTAACGTATACAGTTCGTATACAAAATAGTGGAACGGTAGCAGCGACAAATGTATCATTCCTAGATCCAATTCCATCTGGAACAACGTTTGTAGCAAATAGTGTAACAATAAATGGAACGCCTCAACCTGGTTTAAACCCAACAACTGGATTTCCACTTGCTAATATTCCAGTAGGAGGGGTGGTAACAGTTGTTTTTCAAGTGACAATCACAAGTGTACCACCAAATAGAGTTCTTCCGAATAATGCGAATGTAACTGCGGATTTCCAAGTCAGTCCTCTCCAGCCACCAATTACAATTGTAACGATTAGTAATATCGTTGTGACGCGAGTGAATGTAGGATCACTTAATGTAACGAAGAGTGTAAATACACTGCAAGCAGGAGTAGGAGATACGTTAACGTATACGATTCGTATTCAAAATACAGGAACGGTTCCGGCAACAAATATTATTTTTCAAGATCCAATTCCTTTAGGTGCTGCATTTGTCGCCAATAGTGTGACGATAAATGGAGTCGTTCAGCCAGGCGCGGATCCTATGGCAGGTTTCCAAGTACCAAATATTCCGGTCGGGCAAACGGCTACGATTACGTTTCAAGTTACAGTGACGAGTGTTCCGAGTGGTGGAAATATAAGAAACCAATCGAACGTTACTGCAAGTTTTCTTATAAATCCTGCAAACCCTCCAATAACGACTGTTACGAATAGTAACTTTGTAGTGACGCAAGTAAATACAGCTCGATTAAATATACAAAAATCTTCATCTGTACAACAAGCTGCACTTGGAGAAACTTACACGTATTCTGTTGTCATACGAAATAACGGCACAGTAACAGCAACGAATGTCTCTTTCATTGACCCAATTGCTCCAGAAACAACATTTGTAGCAAATAGTGTAACGATAAATGGAGCGCCTCAACCTGGATTTGATCCAAATATAGGTTTTACGCTTCCTAATATCGCTGCTGGAACATCATTGACTGTAACATTCCAAGTAACAGTAGTTGCACCATCCACGCGCGGAGCCGTACTAAACACGGCATCTGCTACAGCCACTTTTTTATTAAATCCTTTACAGCCCCCTGTAACAACGACCAATTCAAGTAATACGACAGTAGTGACGATACCGCTACCTCCTCCTGGTGAAATAACAGCAATCAAAGCAGTTGATGTTGCTACTGGAGCGATAGGGGATGTATTAACGTATACTGTACTAATTTCAAATGTAGGAATTATACCTGTTACAGATGTATTTTTCCAAGATGTTATACCAGAAGGGACGATATTTGTAGAAGATAGTGTGACGATAGGCGGGGTGCAGCAACTTGGTTTCAATCCAGAAATAGGCTTTACAGTTACTCCGTTATTAAATGCTGGTGGGAGTATTGAGGTAGCGTTCCAAGTGACGATTACAGAAATTCCAGATAATGAAGTCATATTAAATGATGCAGACATTACATTTACTTCTCAACCAAACCCGCAAGAACCACCAATTACGGAAACGATATTAACGAATTTAGTCGTTACGACAATTAATATAGCTTCGATTTTTCCGTTAAAACTAGTAGATAAAGAAGTAGCCACTGTAGGAGAAATATTAACGTATGATGTATTGATTTTTAATTTTGGAACAGTGCCGGCGACGAATGTTCAATTTATCGATACGACTTCTGCTGGTGTAGCATTTGTACCAGGAAGTGTGAGCATAAACGGGGTACCTGCACCAGGATTAGATCCTTTTATCGGTTTTACAGTTCCGGATATACCTGTAGATGATTTTGTACTTGTCACATATCAGGAAGTGGTTACAAGCATACCAGAAGGTGGAACGATTGTTAACTTTGTAGACGTTACAGCTACATTTGCTGTAAGTGAAACAGAACCACCGATTACGGAGATGACGACAAGTAATACGACGTTAACAGAAATCAATGAGCCTGGCTTAAATGTATTAAAATCAGTAAGTCAGCCGGTTGTTGCGGTAGGCAATATAATCACATATACAACAGTAGTTCAAAATACAGGGACAGTGGTAGCGACGAATGTTCAATATAGTGATGTATTACCGTCCTCGATTACATTTGTACCGGATAGTGTAACGATAGGCGGTGTGCTACAACCTGGATTCAATCCTAATAATGGATTCCCACTTCCAGATATAAGCCCAGGTGAAAGTGTAGAAGTTACATTCCAAGTAACAGTTGTTAGTGTTCCGTCAAACGGAACAATTGCCAATACGGCAAATGTAACAGGAAGCTTTGTATTAGTACCGGGAGAACCACCAGTTATAGTAAACCAACAGAGCAATACAACACTTACAACTGTAAATAGAGGGCAATTTAATGTAATTAAACAAGTAAATAGAGCCGCTACTCTCGTTGGAGATGTATTAACGTATACGGTTCAAATAACGAATACAGGAACAGTAGCAGCAAATGATGTTCAGTTTATTGATACCATTTCAGCAGGAGCGTCATTTATACCGAATAGTGTAATAATAAATGGAGCCCTGCAACCAAATTTAAATCCGATTATTGGCTTTGGAGTTGGAGATATACCAGTTAGCGAAACAGTTATAGTGACGTTTCAAGCGACAGTTATAAACATCCCGTCATCAGGAACCATTACGAACGTTGCAAATATAACAGGAAGCTTTGTATTAGTACCAGGAGAGCCACCGGTTGTAGTAACAGAGCCGAGTAATACGACGATAACAAGGATAAATAGAGGACGGTTCAGCGTTTTAAAATCTGTAAATAAAGAAGCGACACGTTTAGGAGATACGTTAACGTATAGTGTGCAAGTTACAAATACAGGAACGGTTACTGCGATGAATGTTCAGTTTATTGATGTTCCATCGCCTGATTTAGAGTTCGTTCCAGGAAGCGTACAAATAAACGGGATTCCGCAAATAGGTTTAGATCCTTTTGTAGGTTTTTCATTACCGGATCTTGCAGTAGGGGATAGTATATTAATTACATTTGAAGTAAATGTAATCGCAATTCCGCCTTCTAATAGCATTATGAATACAGCGAGAGTAACTGGTGATTTCGAATTGATTCCAGGAGAACCTCCGTTTACAATTACGAATTCAAGTAATACGACAGTCACACCAGTAAATAGAGGTAGTCTAGATATGCTGAAAGAAGTAGATCATTCAGTTGTTGGTGTCGGGGAAACAGTAACGTATCGTGTTCGTATATTAAATACTGGCACGGCTGATGCGATGAATGTTCAATTTATAGATGTGTTATCGCAGGAAGCTGAATTTGTTCCAAACAGTGTAACGATTAATGGAATAACGCAGCCAGGATTAAACCCGCAAGTTGGATTTACGATACTAGACATTCCAGTCGGTGAAACGGCGATTGTAACATATGAAGCTACGATTACAAGTTTTCCAGATGGAGGTACAGTAGTCAACGTTGCAGGGGCATTAGCAGAATATATTTTAGTACCAGGAGAGCCGCCAGTTACAGTGATGGATACGAGCAATACAGTTATAGTAACGGTAAATACTGCAATCTTATTTGTTGCAAAAGGAGCAAACTTTGAAGTAGCGATGGTAGGAGATGTTGTCACTTACGGAATTGCTGTTATAAATGATAGTACAGTTCCTGTGACCAACATTGTGTTAACAGATATCATTGATCCAAATACGTTATTTATAAATGGCACGGTAACGGTAAATGATGTACCTCTTCCATTTGCTAATCCGAATACTGGTATTCCGTTAGGTGATTTTCAGCCAAACGATGCAGCAATTATTAATTTTCAAGTTGTCATAACAGGAGGACAAATAAATAATTTAGTTACAAATACTGCTACAGCAAGTGGGCTCGCGACTGTAAATCCGAATGAGCCACCAGTAGTAGTTGAAGGTGATAGCAATACAGTTGTTATCCCATTTATATCTCAAAATGTCTCAACGACAGTCGTAAAAACGGCAGATTTACAGGCAGCAACGATTGGAGATGTCATTACGTTTACGACAGTCATCACAAATACAGGTGATACTGTAATGCAAAATATTCGTTTTCAAGATATGTTAGATAGTAGTGTTCGATTTGTTCCTGGAAGTGTAACGGTTGATAATACGCCAGTGCCGAATGTAATCCCGGCAGTAGGGTTTCTTATCGGAAGTTTAAATCCTGGTGAAGCAAGGACAGTTTCGTTCCAAGTAGCAGTACAGAGCGCGCCAAATGGTTCAGGAAATTATATAAATCAAGCGAGTATTCGTTTTGAACATCAAGTAGGCACAGTATTGCCACCTGTTACACAAATAGTAGAAAGTAACATAGTTGTCATTCCATTTGTTCCAACGATTGAACAAATTTGCGAAACGAATCTTAATTGCTTAGGGAAAATTCCTTTTCAATGTTCTCCGTGTGATCATTTGCAAATAAAGAAAAAATAAATGAAGAAAGAGCATCCTGTAAGAGAAGGATGCTCTTTCTTCATTAATCATGTAGATTCTTTTTCGGGCGAGGTGAAAAATTCGTCGATTTTGTCGGAAAGTAGTAATGGAATAGCTCCTTTTATAACAGAAATGTCCCAGTCCCACCATGCGAGATTCTCTAGTTTGTCAATCGTTTCTTGCGGGAAACGATATCGAACAAATTTTGCAGGATTACCAGCTACAATTGCATATGGAGGTACATCTTTTGTAACAACACTCTTTGCTCCAATGATGGCCCCGTTACCAATTGTAACACCAGATAAAATGCAGGATTGATAACCAATCCATACATCATTGCCGACTACGATATCACCTTTTGAAGATGGGTGACCAGTAATATGTGCTCCTTCATTGAAGAGAGCGTTAAATGGATAAGTCGTTATCCAGTCTGCTCGATGTTCGCCGCCAAGTATGAAAACGACTTCTTCTCCTAATGAACAAAACTTTCCTATTTTTAATTTTGTTTCATCGTTCCAAGAAAAAATGGTTGGCCCTACTTTACTATAAGTATAATCACCAATATCATATTTATTATATTCAGGTTTTTGATTTAAATATAACATAACGAATTTAGCATCCTCTCTAAAGCAAGTAATGGATATGGACCATTATATGCAACTTGGAGTAAGTCGAACTGTGTTGTATGAGTTGGTAATGCACAAATATAGTAGTAGGCGCAACGAAAAAAGGAGTGGAATGAATGATATACGAAATGGGGTTATATAATAAACCTTTTCAGTCAATTCAATTAGGAAAAAAAGTATATGAAGTACGTTTATACGATGCAAAACGTCAACTTATAAAACGAGGCGATCATATTGTATTTACGAATCTTACGACAGAGGAAACGATCACTGTAAAAGTAACGGAAATAAAACGATACGAAAGCTTTAAAGAAATGTACGAACAAATTGATAAAAAATTATTGGATTGTGAAAATGATAGCTTAGAGGAAATGTTAGAAAGTACATACAAAATATATACGAAAGAACAAGAAGAAAAGTGGGGAACAGTTGCGATTCATATTGAGATAGTAAAATGATAAGAAATCGCGGCGCGGCTATCATTGTGCAGGAAGGGAAAATCGCACTTATAAAACGTATCCGAGAAGGGGAAACATATTATGTTTTTCCAGGCGGAGGAATTGAAGAAGGAGAAACAGCTGAAGAAGCAACGAAGCGAGAGGCTTATGAAGAATTAGGGGTACATATAAAAGTGGAGCATCTTATTGCAAAGGTGGAGTATAGGGGTACGGAGTATTATTTTAACGCCCGTATTATAGGTGGAGTTTTCGGAAGTGGTAAAGCTGAAGAATTCGAAATAAAAGATAGAGGGATTTATATTCCGTTATGGTTGCCGATACACGAGTTGGAAGAAGTGAATATAAAACCGTATGAAGTAGTCGGAAGTATATTTAATCATTATAAAAAGTAAGGTCTGACAACATACAAAAAAAACCATTGACATAGCCTTCTGATTTAAGTATTGTATTCGAGTATGTTTATAATCAGGAGGTTTATATGAGCAATCAAACAACTACACA
>Ga0209025_1002876_pt1 | contig 17265 bp, 14 predicted proteins | sample AraplaMF_Col_mLB_FD_184256 | JGI IMG/M metagenome (GOLD analysis project Ga0209025, IMG submission 184256) | Arabidopsis root microbial communities from the University of North Carolina, USA - plate scrape MF_Col_mLB (SPAdes) (version 2) | ecosystem: Host-associated > Plants > Roots > Endosphere... | reverse complement strand
TCCATATTCATAGCTTTTTGTTCTTGAAAATATATAGAAACCTCTTTCATACTCTCATACATCGTCTGAATAATTGGTTTCGTTATTTCGTTGTCTTCATCACTCTCTTCTACTACAATATAATCTACATTTTGTTTTAATATCTGTTCTATTATTTCTGGTGGTTCTTGTGCATCTTTCATATTAGCAATTAATTTAAAAAGCTCTAATGCTTCCTGTTCATATCTCAGCGTTCGCCCCTTCGTCCCAGCCACGGTTGGTAAGTATGGTTTGAATTGATCCCGCCAGGCCTGAAGGGTTGTCCGTGGCTTCCCAAGCATCCTTGCTATATCTGCAAGGGAATATGTTTTCTTATAAGGTTCTTCCCTATCCATTCCATCGTCCTCCCCTCATCGTCATTTGTTGTTATCGATGTCCGACATGTTGTCATTACATTGTTATTGATTATCATCCATGTCGGTCATGTTATCATTACATTGTTGTTGACCATCATTCATGCCGGTCATGTTGTCATTGTATTGTTATTGACCATCATCCATGTTGGTCATGTTGTCATTATATTGTTATTGACCATCATCCATGTTGGTCATGTTGCTGTTTTACTGTTATTCATCATCATTTATGTTCGACATGTCGGCGTCTAACTGTTATGTGTTTAATTCGTTTGAAAGAAGGTATTTCCTTGTTTATTTTGAATTTTTTAAGTATATAGGTTAATTAAATAATAAGTAAGATTCAAGTCGTACTTATTATTTAAAATGTTCTTATTTTTGATTAAATGCGCTAGAGCATAATCAAAAGTGGCACTTAAGTCGTACTTAATGTATAAAGGGGGAATTATAAATGAAAATTGGAAGAAAAGTAGCGGATTTCGGAAATAGTTTTAATAATTTCATGGTTGATGGTTATTATATTGAACTTGCAACGAATGTAGTTAAGATTTCAAAGAAACAAGCTGAGGATTTACTTGTTGATCGTATTTCTAAACCAGAAGATTTACTGGATAGATTACTAATTTCCACTGAAATCGAAGGTGAAGAGTCTTACTATTTAGTTGGGCAATTGGCTGAAGATAATCAGTTAGCAAACTCACATGTAAATAAGATGCACGATAAAATAAATAGTCCTATCCCATACGTATGCTTTTTAGGAGCAATTGCATATTATCATGCCCTTAACGCTGATCAAGGAGATAATGAAGTTGAGGTTGAACACATGAGTATGCTGCTTCCAATTTGGCTTTTAAAACGCGAAGAGAAATTTAGCATTGCCCATAAAAAAATGGAAGAAAGATTTATCGGTGAACATAAAGTTAAAGTGTTAACACCAGGAATGGAGAAAGAACTAACTATTACAGTCCATTCAGCAAAATGTAGAAATGAATCAGAAGTTGCTAGACATTCTTTAAAATATAAAATGGTTTCAAAAGATCAGAATACAAATGTAATTAGTATTGAAAAGCGATATGAATCTGAGAGATTCGATGACTATGAAGTAGTTTTAACTGACATTGGTGGCGGCTCTACAGATGCTGTGCGATTAGGTAAAGGACTTACTACACCTAAGCACAGAGATTCTTTCCAAGTTATCGATATTGAGCCATTCTTAGGATATCTAGAACGCTTTAGAAAAGAAAAATTGATTCAATACTTTAAGGATCTAAGAACATTAGAGAAATTTATAGTCAATAATTATAAAGTACAAAAGTACGTACTATCGAATGAAAATACTGGTGAAGAATATGATTTTACAAATGAAATTGTAGAGGCACTGAAAGAATATGCAAGAATTTTAGTTGCTAAAATTCTTGATGTATTCATCCCATCTAGTACGAATACAGTATTGAAATTCATTTATATCGGAGGCGAAGCACCCGTTTTAGAACCATACATCCGTCTCGCTTTACTGAATCATATGTCTGAAATGGCTGCTAAAAACAATCACTTCTTCTTGAACGATATTATTCAAAATAGCGAAAAAGAAGTATTTGCTCCAACTTCACGCACAATTAATCTAGCTGCATTAGAATTAAAAGTAATTGATGAGATGAAGGGACAGTTAGCTTAAAATAAAAGGACGTGCTGATAATGGCTAAAAATAGAAAAATGGCATTACATGCTGATAATATGCCTGAAGATGTATATAAGATCCTTAATGAAAAAGCTAATGGTAGACAATTAACAACATTTGTTGTTGAACTGGTACAAAATGAAAAACGTTATGAGCAACTACTGCAGAAATTAGATAATGTAGAACAGAGATTACATCTTTTAGATACAGTTGAGAATAAATTGGATCTTTTGCTTACTAATGGATTTGTTTCCGCACAGAGACAAGAAGATTTAAAAACAGAGGAGCCCATATTGCAAGAAGGTAAAATTATTGACGCCAGGGTAGTACTTGGTGGGATTTCTGAAGAAGATAACGAAGAGCTCGATTTCTAACCAATAAAGAAGACCTTTAGGTATAATCCTAAGGTCTTTTTATATTTATGTGACCTAAATTCTGTTGAATTGAACTACCCTACACTTAACACCCTTATGGGTTGTTTGAAGTGGGGGATTCCTACGAACAACAAATTATCCTTCGGTTATCCTAGTAGGCTAATCCCGTAGTTCCTACGGTTAATACGAAATTCGTACGGTATCACAATCTTATTTTGGTTTTTTGACATCTAAAAATAGACTTGGTTTTGATAGTACGGATCCCACTGACATAATTCATCTTTCCCCTTTAGGGATGGGAGTGTCAAAATGAAGTAGTCCTGATATCACGGCTATAATCCCCTTCACAATATAGAAATATCCCTATTTCTATAATTGGATATATCCCTATTCCTCTACTTTTATTATTAGACAGGGTGGTATAAGGGGCGTCTCTGAACAATTACTGCTTCTATTGTATGTACTGCATATCACTATTATAATCTCTCTCAATATAGATATATCCCTATTTCTATAATTAGATATTTCCCTATTCCTCTACTTTTATTATTAGACAGGGTGGTATAAGGGGCGTCTCTGAACAATTACTGCTTCTATTGTATGTACTGCATATCACTATTATAATCTCTCTCAATATAGATATTTCCCTATTCCTCTACTTTTATTATTAGACAGGGTGGTATAAGGGGCGTCTCTGAACAATTACTGCTTCTATTGTATGTACTGCATATCACTATTATAATCTCTCTCAATATAGATATATCCCTATTTCTATAATTGGATATATCCCTATACCTCTACTTTTGTTATCAGAAATGGAGGCATAGGGGGCGTCTCTGAACAATTACTGCTTCTATTGTATGTACTGCATATCACTATTATAATCTCTCTCAATATAGATATATCCCTATTTCTATAATTGGATATATCCCTATACCTCTGCTTTTGTTATCAGAAATGAAGGCATAGGGGGCGTCTTTGAACAATTACTGCTTCTATTGTATGTAGCACATATCACTATTATAATCTCTCTCTCAATATAGATATATGTAGAAGCGAATTTATCCGGAATCTGAAAATGTGTAGAATCCAATACACGAATACGACGAAAATAGTTAGTATACATGGTTGTAATTTTGTTAGTGGAACACAATTGTTGATGAAGTACATACGCTAGTATTTGTTGTAAAAACTGTGCAGCCTGAGAATTAAATCGTTGATTGAGCCCTTCTGGACTCATAGAAATACCTGTATTAGCTTCTAATCGACTACATAATTGTGCCAATGAAGTATGAGCCATATTTTGGCTTAATCAAACACACAGAGCTACTAAATCTTATGCACGATATTTACTTTTTCGCTGAATAAATCCTATCTCTCTAGCTAATTGTTCTAAGACATCAGCTAACATATATCGTTGTAACTCTTTAGAAAATAATTCTAGTTTATCAAAAATCGATAAGTTTATGCCAAATACGCCATCCTTTCCTACGATTCTACAGAAAGAATAACGTATTTTTTCATTTTAAAGAAATTTAGTTTTTTTAGCTTGATAATGATGTGACGCTATCCCAATAATGAGTATCGTAATTTTCTTCTTGTGGTATCCAAAATAAAATATGTTTATTGTTACATTTATTTACGACGCCTTCTCTTTGCTTTTTTACGCTGATTTGTATAACTATATTTTTTTATATGAGTACTTCTGTTCTTCTTATAATTAGGTAACTTAACTATAAAAACAGTAATTGCCCAAAAAATGAAAAATATAAGGATTGCAATCAGCCAAAGGTTAATATCATAGTCATATAGCTTACTAAAATACTTTTTGTCACGAGTAATATGGCTTACGTTACTGTCAATTGCTTCGAGGGTGTAAGGAATAACCCAAAAGGAACCAATTAATATAACAATTATTCCAAGAATGAAACTGAGTATATGTTTTATCAAGTTCTATTCTCCTTTAATTATGTTTATTGTATACGTTCATATAGTATATATGGTTATGGTGCAAAGATTGTATTTATTTGAAAGAGGTATATAAATTTCTATTGGAATCTATTTTTATAAATGGGTTCTTGCCACACCACAATCAAGCTAAGAAAAGTAAATACCCCGAAACAAAAAAATTGACACCTCCAGGTGAAAATTTACAATTTATTATTTTGGAGGCGTTATAAAATTCTTAAGTTGATGGGCATGTGGCATAGGGGAGTCTTTGAAAAAATTTCTGATTCTATTGTATGTACCAATTATCACGACTATAATCTTCTTTTCAATATAGAAATATCCCTATTTCTATAATTGGATATTTCCCTATCCCTCTACTTTTGTTATCAGAAATGGAGGCATAGGGGGCGTCTTTGAACAATTACTGCTTCTATTGTATGAACCACTTATTACTACTATAATCTTTCTTTTAATATAGAAATATCCCTATTTCTATAAGTAGATATTTCCCTACGTCTCTACTTTTATTATGGAAATGATGATATAGGGAGGAACTCTTGAAAACTACTGATCCCATTGTATGTATCAGTTATTACTACTATAATCTTTCTTTTAATATAGATATATCCCTATTTCTATACCTCTGCCATCAAGTTACACTTATGCAACATCAATTATAGGAATGGGTGTTTCTTTTTTAAAAAGCCCCCAAAACAAAAATTTTATATAGATCACCTGGTAATATCAATTCTCTCGTTTTGGGGTATTTGCCTTTCTTAGCTTGATGAGCATGGGATGTTGGGATATAAGGACGTTTTCAAAAAATGAATGGAGTGGTATAAATGACAGATTCTATTGCATGTACCACTTATCACTGCTATAATTTTCTTTGTAACATAGAAATATCCCTATTTCTATAATTAGATATTTCCCTATTCTTCTAATCTTTTCACTAAGATATAGAAATAGGGATATAGGGAAATATTACGGAAAATAAATGGAGTGGTATAAATGGCTATTACAATTACTGTTGGGAATTATAAAGGGGGCGTTGGTAAAACCACTAATGCTGTATTAAACTCTTATGAATTCGCAAAAAAGGGGAAAAGAACTTTACTCGTTGACCTTGATCCACAGAGTAATGCAACAAAATCTCTAATGCTAACAAAATCTATCCTTAATCCTGACGAAAAGGTAGCTTTAACTAAAACATTGATGAAAGGAATTCAAGAGGGGAATTTAGATGGATTAGAAGTTGAAATAATGGAAAATTTACATTTAATTCCTTCTTATGTTGATTTTCAAGATTTCGCAAAATTTCTATATAAATCGTGTTCTTCGGAAGAAGAGGAAGATTTCTACTTTAAGGAATTGCTTGAGAAAATAAAACATAAATACGATTACATATTTATCGATGTTCCACCTATGTCAATTGAAGTTACAAAAAATGCAGTTGTAGCTTCTGATTATGTTCTTATAACTCTACAAACACAAGAACGTTCTCTTACAGGTGCAGAAAACTACATTAACCAACTAATAAAATTAAAAGAGCAATATAATCTTGATATTGAAGTTGTAGGTATTCTTCCAGTGCTATTAAAAAATAATGGTAAAGTGGATGAATACATTATGGAAAATGCTCGTGAAATTTTTGGTGAAGAAAACCTATTTAAAAATATCGTTCCACAGATGGAACGTATTAAAAGGTTTGATGTTAACGGTATTACTGAAAATGATAGACATGATTTAAATGTAATAGAACTATACGAAAAAATTAGTGATGAATTATTATCTCGTATCAATGTTTTTGAAAGTATGAAGGTTGGTGTATAACATGGCAAGAACTCCTGGACTATTAGGTCGAAAAAAGAGCAATTTTGATCCAACAGATCCTTATATCCCAAACGAGGATTCAGTTGTAACAAAAAGTGACGAGAATACTCCTACTTTTCCACCTAAAAATGAACAAGAACAAGTAAATCAGCAGGAACAAAAGACGGAGCAAACACCAGAGAAAAAGAAATTTAAAAACCAACAAGGTAGTATTAAAATTTCTAGTCAATCTAAGGAAGAGCTTGGAGCACTAATGAAACTTACTAATACGAAATATGCTCATGAAATAATAGATTTACTTATACATCATTATGTAAAAAATCAATTAACTCCCGAACAGAAAAGGAAATTTAAATTATTAACAGAGATTTAGAAATATAGAAATATCCCTACTTAGAAATAGGGATATTTCTATATTTTTTTGATTTTAAAAAATATCCTCACCAGCACTTCCTCCACAACCTTTTCTTCTCTCCACTGCAATTTCCTCATGATATACCTTATGTAAATTGATAATAAGGTTATTTAATTTCGATAAAAAAATATAAGAGCCTTGCTATATTTTTTTGTAGTAAGAATCTTTAAAGTTGTTTAATTCATGTTGAACTAAAGTACCCGTTACTCTATTTAGTTAGATGAGTAATTTATTAGAAAAATTATCAGTTGCCTGAATAGCTAATTCCAACGCTTTTATCTATTCAAGATCAGAAATATCATTTTAGTTTCATTGTAGTCTATCGTTTTTGACATCAATGATTTAAGCACTATCCGTTAATTTTATAGTTCTATTACTTGTATCACATATCATCCCTGTGCTCCTCTCTCGTAGTATAGAAATATCCCTATTTCTATATATCCCTGATTTTTTTATCAAAAATAGCGAAGATACTCCTGTTTCTTCACCTGAAAACGAGTAAAGACAAGTGAATGTATGGAATTTAAAAACCAATATGGCGGTTTTTAAACTTCTAGCCAATCTCATGACTCATGAAGAGCTTGGAACACTAATGAACCTCACTATTAAGAAATATGCTCATGAAATAATAGATTTACTTATACATCATTATGTAGAAAATCAATTAACTCCCGAACAGAAAAGGAAATTTAAATTATTAACAGAGATTTAGAAATATAGAAATATCCCTACTTAGAAATAGGGATATTTCTATATTTTTGTAGTTAAAAAAGATCATCACCAGAACTTCTTCCACGACTTTCTCTTCCCAATCATCACCGCAATTCCCTTATGATATTCCCTCATCAATCGCTTTGTCACTTAAGCTAACTATTTAATATCTTCTTTGCACTTGGCTACAGTAACAATCTGGCCCTTTAATGGAATAACTTTATTATCACTTAACAAATTCTTAATCCACAAGAAAAGCCAAAATCCTTTCCTTAAAGAGATAGTAAATTCCGGTTCATCTTTCTTATAAACAATTCAACTTTATTTCAAAGCCACATCAAGATTCGGAATATCCTTTAGTTTCATTTTTATAGTAATTAATCTCTGTTGACATCAATACTTTAGATATTATCCATTAATCCTATAATATGCACCACATATCATCGCTGTGCTCTTTTCTAACAATATAGAAATGAAGGGATAGGAGGGAACTTTTGAAAAGTTACTGGTATACATTACTGATTCTATTGCATATACCACATAACACTACTATAATCTCCTTTGCAATATAGAAATATCCCTATTTCTATAAGTGGATATTTCTATATCTCGTTGCTTTTGTTACAGAAATAAAGGGATAGGAGAGAGTTTTGGATAAGTTACTGGAATACTATACATTACTGTTTCTATTGCATATACCACATAACACTACTATAATCTCCTTTGTAATATAGAAATATCCCTATTTCTATAAGTGGATATTTCTATATTTCATTGCTTTTGTTACAGAAATAAAGGGATAGGAGAGAGCTTTGGATAAGTTACTGGAATACTATACATTACTGTTTCTATTGCATATACCACATAACACTACTATAATCTCCTTTGTAATATAGAAATATCCCTATTTCTATAAGTGGATATTTCTATATCTTGTTGCTTTTGTTATAGAAATAAAGGGATAGGAGAGAGCTTTGGATAAGTTACTGGAATACTATACATTACTGTTTCTATTTTATATACCACATAACACTACTATAATCTCCTTTTTAATATAGAAATATCCCTATTTCTATAAGTGGATATTTCTATATCCCGTTGCCTTTGTTACAGATATAAAGGGATAGGAGAGAGCTTTGGATAAGTTACTGGAATACTATACATTACTGTTTCTATTTTATATACCACATAACACTACTATAATCTCCTTTTTAATATAGAAATATCCCTATTTCTAAATAGGGATATTTCTATATTTATTAGTATATTTTAAAAAAGGAAAATTCAATAACTACATTAAAAAGAGTCCTATTTCTAGGACTCTTTTTAATACTAATTTTTAGCTTTAACTTACATTTTATCGATGATCATTTGTCTTTTATACCATTGGTTTAACTTGCTTCTCGCCGTACTAGAGAGACGCTTTGTTTTTTTATTATAGAATCTAGAAAGAGTAGGCTGTGATATACCTATCTCTATTGATAGTTCTCGCATAGTTATATTCTTCTTCATATGAATAAACTCTATTTTCTCCCTGATAAGTTGTTCATTTTCATTCGTATCTAATGGTTTTTCTACAATTTTTACTGGATGACTTTCCTCATCTATTGTATCAATTGTTTTCTTTTTCGCTAAGTTTTCCATTGAACTAATTAATTCTTTGGGTGGCAATATTACTATTCCTAACTGTGAATAATAGTTTTTAAACCAATTCTTCTTTGTCAGTTTTTCTTCTTCTAAACCATTATGATATTCCCAATGAGAAATTACTTCTTCTTTTTCTAAATCACTAAGAACATTTTCTAATTGTTCGCGGATACGATTAGGTTTTTGTTTTTGATTTATACCCATAACTGCTAACAAACCTTTATCTCCACCTATAGAATAAGGTCTTTGTAAGCTAGAAAACATTTGACGTATTCTCCATTGCCATGTCAAATATCGAATTAATCTTTTATGATATTTGTGTCTATAACTATTATATTCAAGTGCCTTTTTTGATAATAATGCTGTAGTACTATTAGATCCATATAGATATCCAGATAAGAAACTTCCCGGTTTGATTCGACACGATTCTATCCCCATGTATTCGTTTGTGTTTTTATCTCTCCATAGAACTACGGAATCTAATACAAATAGTCTTTTAATTACCTCGCGTTTTACTTCATAATGCTTACCTGTTTCAGCGCGATCATTTAATACGACTACTTCGTTGTCATCATTTAGATATATAAAAATACTCGCTAGGACCGCAATCCGCTTCGCAACTTTAATTTTATCTTCTACCCTATAATATTCGACACCATTTGCCTTAGCCTTTGAAATACTGCACATTTCTAAAACTTGTTCATATGAAAAATCAATAAATTCATCAGGCGATTTTGCTTCATTCAACCATTGAATCGTGATGGTATCTAAACAATCTGCAGTTAGATCATCCATATTACTCATTACACCATCTACTAATGTATTCCATCTTGCTGTCTCTTCAATGTTGGTTAACTTTAGATCTTCATCTTTATGAGAGGAAAGCTGTGCCACTCCATTACTATCCTTTGTTTCAATAGGATAAGATTTTAACCGTGTGTTTTCATCTTCTTCAAATTGATTTTTAGCTATTCCATCTCTTAACTTATAATAGACTGCGGAGTTATTTACTTCTAAATAGTTTTCATTCAATATGTTCGCATCTGATTCACTTGTTGCTGTATGCACTATAGTACTAGCTGTCTGATTTTTACGAAACTCTTGTTCAATAAAGACACCTATGGTCTCATGAATAATTAATCTGTAAGTATCTATATTTTTAAATATATCTAGAGGAGAAACACCTTTTCTTTGTTGTTGCTCTAACCACTGTACAAGCATTGAAAATGATGGAGAAAGGTATTCTGAAGTCACAATTTTACTTTTATCTGCTTCAACATCAACATAATAGGAAACCCATTTCTGCCACAATTGCTCATCTTGTTTATACAGTTGTTCAGTTATTGATAGTGCGTCTCTAAACAATTGTAGAACGTCTTCCATTTAAATTCGGCTCCTTATATACATTTAGTTATTATTAATCTTAACTTGAAAATAATTAGCTATATGATGTTCCTTTTTATAAAACTAGAAATAAAGTCAGAATATTCAATTCTTTTATTTCACCCTTAACATGTTAAGGGCTCTAGTTTGCATACTTATAGCACACTCTGTAACTGATTATACAAGACTGAATCGATTTGTAAAATCCAAATAGCAATTATAGAAGTACTTTTACAATAACCTATCTTTCATCCATTAGCTCTTTTTCTATTAGATTTTCAGTAATACTATTTATAAACATAGCTATTTATTATTTTTTATATAAAAATAAACAGATTTAAGTGCCGATACAAAGCATAATTTATAATATCTTTCTTAAACAAACACCATACATTTTCATAGCAAAGGAATGCAAGTATACTGATCTATACTGCATTCCTTTATTGTAATTGTATGTCCACTATATTTTTATTCTTCCTTTTCTAAAATGAAAAAACTAACATCCAAATTTCTTATTTTTCACCTCTTTCTGGATCCACTCCATTGTAATAAAAACTCTTCATTAAATGTCCAAGCTATTAGCTATCCCTCCTAAACAACAATAATTTTTAAAATAGAAGTTCCAACTGTTATAAAAACAAAGAAAGAGTGGAAAAGCAATACACAAACGTGTAAATCACATGGAGTAAACTAATAAAAAGAATGAAAATTCTGATAATTTATTCGCTAAGGGTTTTCGTTTACTCTTTCTTTGTTGTTATGAGTTTAACATTAAAAATAATATAAATCAACAAAAAAACAAAAAATTCTTATATTTTCGACATTTTATTTATTTCGCTCTAATTTCACCTTAAAAACATGGTTACAGTAGCTTTAAGATAAAGTTTAATCGAAATAATGTCATTAACCTTAATAAACGAACAAAAGAAAAGAGCGTATTTAAAAAAAATCGTGACTTTATTTCAAATCCACACTCTCTCTAAAGTACCTCTTACATTTAAAAGAGAAGTGAAAGTAAAAATGTATGGATTAAAATATTAATGTAACTTCGAACACCCCAAATTCATCAAAATGAAAATTTATAGCCATATCATTCCCCTTTCCATCAAAATATGAAACAAAAATGATATTATGTAACTCTTTTTACTAACTCGAAATTTTTTTCTAAAAGTGCTTAAAGCTTGATATATAAGCTTTTCTACTACACCTATACTATTAGTTATGAAAATTTATAGCTATATGATGTCCCTTTTTTTTAGATGAAAACCCCCTCAAACCTTTTTATATTAAGGCTTTACATGTTTATAACCTTATTTTCATGTATTTATGCAACATGAAAATCCATAGCTGTATGATGTCCCCTTTTTTACCCAAACATGAAAACTCGCCTAGCCACTTCATGTTCCTTTTGTAATTATAAAATTACAGATAAACCCCATTAACATCACTGTTTAAAAGGGTTCATCTGTTTAATTCACAATTATCAACATGAAAATCCATAGCCATATCATGTCCCTTTTATTTTTTAAAAAATCGATATAACTGTTGATTTAATCATGTTTACAAGGTTTTTTTGCTATTTCTCTTCTTTTCTACCAATATGAAAATCCATAGCCATATCATGTCCATAAAAAATTTTTCAAGAAGTCTGAAACCCCTTGATACACAAGGGATTAAAGGGTGTTTCATCTTTTTGTTTTTTCTCTTAAAGGGACGCATTTCAACAAATTTCGATTTGGTATAATCAAAATTGGTATATTTTATAGTGTTTTGGCATTTATTTCTGAATTTATAGGTAGGAGGTGAAAAAGATGGGAAAATCATTTATTATTCGTAATCAACGTAGTCTAAGTGGACAATCTACAAATGCAGTTTTAGTAACACTGAAGTCTTGGCAAAAATTTGTTGAAACTTTCGAAGAGAAATACTACAGCTATAAAGATACATACCTTGAGGATATTGTTGATCATATGACATATGAGGAGCGTATTGCCGATGTGGATGGCTTCGTAGCACAGGCTAAACCATCTTTTTCACGTCGTACACTATCTGCTATTTCGGAAACAATGGGAAGAAAGCATAAATTATATGGCATTACAAACGCAGATTTGGAAGTCTTCTTATATTTACACAAAAAATGTTACACGAATGGAGTCATTCCAAATGTAACAATACATATGATGTGGGAAGATTACAAACTATATAAAGAAGAATTTGCTTACATACAGCATTCTCAATTCTATATTGCATTAAAGAAATTAAGTATACATAACATTATTACGATTGAAAATGAATTAGATGGCCGATATACAATTAAATTAACTCATTTTATGAATGAAGAAACTGAAAAGGCCAATGCCTATGTTTATATTAGCCCCGTGGTATTTACGAAAGCTTTCTTTGAGTTATCAATTGCATCTAAGAAACTATTCTTAGATATTGCTATGCAACAGCACAGTGAAACTACACTAAAACGTTCCTTAGACAAACAAGATGAAAAAGGGAATAAAACTCATTTTGGTGGGATGTACCGCTTTTTACATAAAAAATATCCACATCAAATCCGTGCAGTTATGACAGAATTAACAACTGCATTACCATGTACAGGGACTCCACTATTCAAAATTTGTAAATTACAAAAAGGGGTTAAGAATAAAAAAAGATATACGACTCTATATCTATCCTTACATACGGATTTCTTATGTGCAAAAGAAACAGGAGAAGTACAGTATCGCGATCCATTCACACCAAAGCTTACTTATGCTCGTAAAGCTCGTTTTATCGAATCCGTACTACAAGAAATGAATATTGGTGAATTTACACAAGACATGAACAAGTTTATCCATGTACTTAAATATACATGCCATCGACAAATTCGAAGCGTAATTCATAGCTTACGTGACATGATAGATCGTAATGAAGAATATCCAAGCAAATTAGTATATACACTGAAAAAATTATTAAATCAAACATCACAATATCAAATTCTTGATACCGCAGCTAAAGAGGGTATTTATCCTCTGATTACACAACATGTTCCAAAAGAACAAAAAGAACAAGCTGTATTTGATTTCGGATTGCATTTCTCTATGTACTCTCTGCGAAACATCAAAAAGTTGTTCCGCAAAACGTATGAATTACTAAATTACAAGTTTGCTGTACCTGTTACAGAGGAATCGTATCACCGCAACTATCTAAAGTATCAAGAAGAAACGTTGTTTAGAAAGTACGCCTATGAACAAGGTACAAATCTAAACGCTTATATGGCTTTAGAAATAGAAATACGTGAACTCTTAAAGGTAAGAGGGCATAAGGATCGCGTTATTCCTAGTGATGTTCGAGAATTGTTCATTGAAAAGATAGACAAATTACCGAAAGAAAAGCTTCGTGTTATTGAAGTACCAGATAGCTTTAATTTAATTACATTTATGCGTGCCTTTGAACAGTTAATACGCGCTGGTATCTCAGTAACAACAGCTGAGCAAGTACTGACAGCAATGAAAACAAACTGATCATAATCAGCTCTCTATTTTTGAAAAAAATTCAAAATAGAGGGCTATTCGTGTTGATACGTTTATTTAAAAGAATTTTACTCCTTCTTCACAATAAGTAACTTTACTCGATTCTATTCATAATAGAGTCTTTTTTTATGCAATCATATACAAAAATAGTATGGTACCTATCTCAATTTCCACACATACTTTCATAAAAACATGTTATGAGCTGTCTATATACATTCAGATATCTACAAAAAATCATAAGAAAAAAATTAAATTTCGTGGATAAGTAGATAAATAACACATAATGTGAATAATTTAGTGCCATTATCATTGATATAAATAGCTTATAGGCCATCATCTATCAAAAATCATCAATATTAATGTGAGTTATGTGCTAAATTCGGATTATGTTGATTAAATCACACATAATGTGAATCTTTTGTGAGTAACTACAATAAGATTGTGGAGATTCATTGAATTCATATGAAATTTTACGATTGAATAAATATGTTTAATAATGTATTAATTTGTTTCATTTTTTATGTAGGAATACTAAATTTAATTTATGATTATTTGTAGATTTTAGAGCTTAATATGGTCCGTTTTTCTGCTGTAAGATTCTACTATTTACGATTTTTTACGCTATGCAATGTTAAAAAGCTTTGTTACAGTAAGGATGTACGTACATTTCTCAGTCCTATATAAGTTTTATCTTTATATTTTAAATATATATAAGATATATATTTATATTAGATTTTATTAACTAATATTCATAAACAAACTGATATAGTATAACGATAAAAAATGATTATAGTAAAACTAACAAAAATATATCATTCATTAAATACCATTGTGTGTTCAAAAAATAAATATACAGCTATCCTCACAGTTATTTTTTAAGGCTATAGCACCATGTCAGAGAATTTAAGATTCCTGTCAAACGTCATTCCAAAATAGGAATGACGTTTTTTTTTAGGGACAAATTCGAAAATACATATCATTATCATATGTATTTAGTGTATCTAGAATTCTATATGGATGGTGAAGACATATGAATCAATATCAAATGCTGTATAGTACACCTTATCTGTATTCTTCTCGAACATTGAATCAAATGTACAAAGCTACTAAAAATGAAGGAAACGTATGTGCTATACAAGAGCACATGCTACGACATGAAGTATACCTGGACCGACAATACCGAGGTTATTATCATTTAAGTCAAAAAATCGAAGAGGATCTATATGGTGATGAACAGGCTGTCTCCTGGAATGAGCTATTAGATGAATATCAACTTTTTAAGGATGGTAAAGGGAATTTGTCCATTAAACCAAAAGGATGGGGTTAATATGACAATCATTGGAGAACTAGGTATTGTATATGGTTTGACGGGAGCTTCAATTTTAGGAATAAAAATGCTGAAGAAGAAAGGTCTTTATCTTCCAGGTTGGTTGCTACGTGCGGGTCTTAAATGCTTGCTAATTGGGAGTGTTTGGTACGTTCTAATGGATATACTAGATGTGTTTCTACGTTAGTATTATATCTGGTAGTTGAAAGTGATTATAATAGCGCATTTTAAACAGCTTTTTCTAAGCTTCCATACAAGCTCAACTACCTTAAGGAGGTATGGAGGGAATGTTGTCGCTTTTATTAATTCCAGCAACCTTTATAACTGTAGCTTATTTTTATCAAAGTAACGGAATGAGTGATAAGAAAAAAATTGCAACGTTTTTTGAAATTGCAAAGATATGTGTCCAGCATAAAGGTGAATTACAATACCCCATTTTTATAAAAGAAATTAAGGATGATATAAGTATGAATTATGTTTACAAGTTACCACTTGGTGTACCTAGTCAACTTATCCAAAAGTTAGCTAAAGTATTAGAAGAAGGCCTATATAAACCTGTTAAAATATCGTTCCATCAAAGAGAGCTTCATATTCGCGTATTTAAGCAACAGATACCTGAAATGTGGAATTGGTCTAAGGATCTATTAAAAGAGCGTACATGGAGAGTTATGATGGGGAAAGCGTTAGATAAACATGTGTATCATGATTTCGAGAAAACACCGCATATGTGCGTGTCGGGTATGACACGGTTTGGAAAGACTGTATTTCTAAAAAACGTGATGATAAGTTTGATTTTACAACAACCTCAACATGTAAGTTTTTTTATTATTGACTTGAAGGAAGGATTAGAATTTAGCCCCTATAAGAATTTGTCTCAAGTTGTAGAGGTCGCTGAAAATCCGGAACAGGCGTTAGAAATGTTGATGAGGGTACGTGAAAAGATGGTAAGACAGATTGAAATGATGAAGAAGTCCTATTTTACCAATATCATAGACACATCAATTAAAGAACGTTGCTTCATCATAGTAGATGAAGGAGCAAATCTTTGTCCTACACAAGGATTACCGAAAAAACAACGTGATGTATTATTTTTGTGCCAGGAGATGTTATCTGAAATCGCAAGAATCGGAGGTGGTTTAGGATTCCGACTTATATTTTGTACGCAATATCCAACCTCTGATACATTGCCAAGACAGATCAAACAAAATGCTGATGCAAAGCTAGGCTTTCGATTACCAACAGCGGTCGCTTCACAAGTTGCGTTGGATGAATCAGGCCTAGAAGATTTGCCTTCCCTCCCTGGAAGGGCATTACTTAAGACTGATCGTACAGAAGAAATCCAAGTACCTTTTTTAAAAGATAAAGATATGTGGGAGTTACTGAAGAAATATAAGGTGGTGAAGCAAAATGAGGCATCAAACACTCAAACAGAAAGCGAGACAAATCGAGATTTTATCCACTTTGAGTAAGTTAGATTTTTTAACTAGGAGGCAATTACAAGCCATCCACTGTCTAGGGAGCATTCGAAATGCAAATCGTGTATTAAAGGATATGCACCCGTATTGTCACATTACAAAAATGGCTCGTGAACACGTATATTATTTAAATAAAAAGGGGCGGGATTTATTAGGCATTACAAAAGAAGTAAAGAAAAGTATTCAATTACAGCACATATTAATGCGAAACGAAAGCTGGATGTGGCTTGGATTTCCAGAATGGAAGACAGAAAGACCTATCGATTTTTCAATTAATGGTCAACGGTATCAGATTATTCCTGACGCAACATATTTTGAGGATAATGTTCCCCATTTTGTTGAAATAGATCGTATGCAACATATGAAGGTAAACGAACATAAAATACAGTTATATGGCCATATAACAGATATCTATAAAAGACAGAATGCTAATGTTCCAGTAATTAATTTTTTTACATTATCAGACTATCGACAATCAAAGTTAGAGCAATATGCTATAAACCGAAATGTGTTTATGAGAACATTTGTAATGGAAGATATATTTTAGTTGTTTTAAGCA
>Ga0209025_1002870_pt1 | contig 17278 bp, 15 predicted proteins | sample AraplaMF_Col_mLB_FD_184256 | JGI IMG/M metagenome (GOLD analysis project Ga0209025, IMG submission 184256) | Arabidopsis root microbial communities from the University of North Carolina, USA - plate scrape MF_Col_mLB (SPAdes) (version 2) | ecosystem: Host-associated > Plants > Roots > Endosphere... | reverse complement strand
AGTTAGGCGGGAGATAAACTGCCCGTAAAAGCCCGATTGGTGAGGGCTGATAATCAGTGGGGGGTGAAGAAAACCCCACTGATTAAAGTTTCGCTTTATCCTGTTATAACGTGAGTTAATAATAATTTATTATATTTACATGAATGTGTGAAAAGTTTTAATACAAAAATAGGTGTATTTGTATTAGCGGTTGTATTTCAGATAAAAGATTTGTTCATTTTATCTGAAACTTGAGGATGCGGCTTTACTATTCGTAAATTGCAGAATAAGAAATGATGAAAAGAAGTCAGAAAATAGTCAAACTTCGACATATTTATATACCTATTTTTTGTTATAGTAAAAAGAAAAGGGGGAAAAAACATGTATACACTTAAAATTGTTTCAGATCGTGAAGCTATTTATCAATTTGCGAGTTATGCTCAAGTGGTACAAGGGGTAGAAAATGTATGTGTGGAAGTGCAGGAATCGTTGTATGAGAACCCGCTTATGAAGTTTTATGTTCATATCACTATCAAAGAAGGGTATGAACAAGGAAAAGTATTGCGGGAAATTGCACGTTTAGTAGGGTTAGGACGTTTTACATATGTTCATTACCAGGATGAAGAAATTGAAAAAGCATTTGAGGACGTAAAATACGAAAGTCATATAGGCTAGATAATAAGCAGGGAAGAGGCTAATGTGAGTTAGCCTCTTTTTATGCATCTAAATATTTTATATGTATCAAACAAATAAAGAATTTTGCTATTATAGGAGAGAAAAAGAAAGGAGAGTTACATAATGGGGTATATACAGGAACTAAGGAAATTAATTGGAACAAAACCACTAATAATAGTAGGATCGGCAATTATTGTTTTAAATGAAAAGAATGAAGTGTTATTACAACTTCGATCTGATACATATGATTGGGGATTACCAGGGGGAGCGATGGAATTAGGTGAAACAATTGAAGAGACCGCAGAAAGAGAATTAAGAGAAGAAACAGGGTTACAAACAGATTCCTTACAGTTTCTCGGCGTGCTCTCTGGTCAAGATTTATATTATCGTTTTCCGCATGGAGACGAAATTTATAATGTAATCAATGTATTTCAGGCGCATCGTGTAAGCGGTGAAATACATTGTGATGAAGAAGGATTGGATATACGATATTTTCCAATTGATAAATTGCCAAAATTGAATACAACGACAGAAAAAATCTTTCAAAAATTTTTATTAGCGCTGACAGAATAGGGGCGATTATCTTTTTATTTTATTGAGTATTTTGATTTTTTGATTTCTTCGTAATATAATAGACATAGATATTCATCTTATGGTATTCCATCCGAAGTTTACTAGGATACATAAGAGAGGAGAAAGTACACGATGCGTAATGTAGTCGTAACAGCGGCAGTTCGTTCGCCAATTGGAACGTTTGGAGGAGCCTTCAAAAGTGTAAAACCAACTGAACTTATAGTTCCTGTATTGCAGGAAGTTGTAAAAAGAGGCGGTGTGTCGCCTAGTGAAGTAGATGAAGTGATTTTAGGTCACTGTATTCAGCGAACAGATGAGGCAAATACAGCAAGAACAGCAGCTCTTATGGCGGGATTTCCCGATACGGTTACTGGCTATACAATTCAGCGTCAATGTGCTTCAGGTATGCAGGCGCTAATTTCAGCAGCAATGCAAATTCAATTAGGTGTAAGTGATGTTGTTGTTGCAGGAGGAGTAGAAGCGATGAGCTCTAGTCCGTATGTATTAAAAGAAAACCGCTGGGGACAACGACTACAACATGGAGAAATTCGTGATATGGTATGGGAAGTGTTAGAAGATCCAATCCATCATTTTATGATGGGAGAAACTGCAGAAAATCTTGCCGAGCAATATGAAATTTCTCGCGAAGAACAAGATGAAGTAGCGTTGTTAAGCCATCAACGTGCTCTTCATGCAATCGAAGCGGGCTATTTTGATGAGCAAATTGTTCCGATTACGAAAAAGGAACGGAGAAAAGAGATTGTCATTTCTAAAGATGAACATCCTCGTGCAGATATTACGGCAGAAAAACTTTCGGGTTTAAAAGCAGCTTTTCGCAAAGGTGGAACAGTAACTGCAGGAAACGCATCGGGTATTAATGACGGAAGTGCAGCGTTAGTCTTAATGAGTGAAGAAAAAGCAAAAGAAAAAGGGCTTCAAGCATTAGCAAGAATTGTTGGATACTCTGTAGCGGGTGTTGATCCGAAATTTATGGGGATAGGGCCAGTGCCAGCAATTCAAAAAGGACTGCAAAATGTAAATTGGTCAGTAAATGATGCAGATTTATTTGAAATTAATGAAGCATTTGCTGCACAATATTTAGCGGTAGAGAAAGAATTAGGTTTAAATCGTGAAAAAGTAAATGTAAACGGCAGTGGAATTGGTCTTGGTCATCCAATTGGGTGTACAGGAGCACGGATTACAGTAAGCTTAATTCATGAATTAAGAAGACGGGGATTAGAAAAAGGAATTGCTTCTCTTTGCGTCGGCGGCGGTATGGGAGTAGCGTTATTTATAGAAGCATTATAATAAACAAAACCAGCTAGTAGATACACTAGCTGGTTTTGTTTATGAACGGAATAGATGATGGAGTAGTCTTTCGTAAACTTCAAAAAAAGAGCTTCTAAATATATATAGTATAATAGTACATGAAATGATAGTTTCATAGTATATAGTGACAGGAGAAAGATGATGAAAATCAGGAATGTATTTTATATTTTATGCAGCATTCTTATAATTTTAAGTGGGTGTGCAAAGCAAGAAAAAGTGAAGCAACCGAAGAAACAGGCTATTCCTGAGACAAATGAATATGGCGGTTTACAACTAACAAAAGTAGGGCAAGAGATTAAGCAAAAAAACTGGGGAACTTTAAAATTAGAACAAATAAAACATGTAAATGAAACATTTACAGTTGGAACGATGAAAATCTATGTAGAAAATATCAGAGTGATTACATTATCAAATATGAAAACCGACACAAAAGAGACGCTAAAAATGTATACAAAATTAACTCCAGAAGAAGTACAACGTCGCTTAAATGAGACATTGGAGCAAACGGAAGCAGAATTGTATGCATCATTAAGTGGACAGGATATCGATGCTGCTGCTAAATATATTGAAATTACATATAAGGTTGAAAATGCAAGTGACAAAGAGATGCAGTTTTTTTCTATGAATAATGTAACTGTAAATGAAACGCAATCATTTCATGTACCAACGAAAAACTTTTTATATGCAGAAGATACGCTTATTGGTACAAGAAGTGTATCGAGAGAGGATTATAGTTCTGGTGAAAAAAGGGATGGCTTAATTGGGCTTGTACTAAGTGATCCTAATGAAAAAGTAAAAAAAGTTTCTTTTACAACAGATGTATTGGCGGCAGGAGACACACATGAAAAAATAGCAGAACCACAAACATTTACCATTTCATTATAATAGTGAAATGGTTTTTCGTTGTTATATAAGTTAAAAAGGGTGTAAAGACCATTTTTTGGGGGAGAACGATTATAGGTTATGTTGTATCGCTACAAAGTATCGACCTAAATGTCGTAGAGGAGATATGTCGTTTTATAGAGAATTTATATTTATATAGTAATTTGCAGGGAGATGAAAAAATGTATATTGTCAAAGCGAATGTAAATGATGCAACAGAACTCGCGCGTGTTCATGTTGATAGTTGGAGAGAGACATATGAAGGGATTATGCCAAAAGAAGTGCTAGATAAAAAATCATATAAGAAGCGAGAAGGATTATGGAGAAAAATATTACAGGAACAGCATTCACATGTTTATGTTGCTAAAACAGTTGACGGAAAAATAATCGGTTTTGCAGATGGAGGGAAAGAAAGAACAGGTAGTTATGGATATGACGGAGAGTTATATGCGATATATATTTTAAAAGAATACCAGCGAAATCAGCTCGGGAAAAGATTGCTAAAAGCGGTAGCAGTGGATTTATATGAAAATGGCTGCTATTCTATGCTTGTTTGGGTAGTGGCAAGTAATCCTTCTAAATATTTTTATGAAGCATTACAAGGCTCTTTTGTAGACAAGAAACAAATTGAAGAATTACACGTAGAAGAAACTGCATACGGCTGGAAAGATATAAAAACTCTTCTTAAGTAGTACAACCCCCCGCTCGTTTTATCGCTTCTTGAATATAATGAAGTGAATAGAGTGAAAGGGGAGACAATCCGTGAGGGGATTCACGGTGTTAATCGGAGTTATGTTAGCGGTTTGTTTTCAAATAGGCTTATTATATATGTTACAACGAATCGTGCAGTTATCACTTATTCATCTTTTATATGAAATTGTATGTATAGGAGTACTATTTGGGATAGGGATGAGTATTGCACATTATTTTTATAAATACAAAATTTATATATTTATATTGATGTTTGTTTTTTTCTATGGCTATGGATATTATAACGGTGAGAGTGTTCAAGTCACTTTGCAATTGCATATTGGATTGATTCAACGGGCATTCATATTATTATTTTGTATTATGTTTGGAACTATTGTGTATGGAATGTTGTTTTACAAAGAAAATTAATGAGAAAAAGGTCAAATGACACATTTGGCCTTTTTTAAGATTTTTGTTTTTTATAGTAAGTTTTCACGTTCTGTAATTGTTCTGAGATACGAAATTCGTGTTTTTGTTCTTCAAATTGTTTTTTTGTATAGGGACCAAATCGGCGGTTGTTTTTTAAATCAATAATCCAATAATTTTCTATCGCTTGATTGGTAATTGAGGCGTCAGGGTTGTTAGGGTCATCTGTTTGGTCTATTTGTTTAGCTAAAATATAAGCGTCGTTCCAAGCAATTTCTACAATTTTTGCTGGAATATATTGAGAAGCATACAAGGCGTCTGATTTTGGAAAAAGTTCTAGGGCGTCACTAGTAACAGCAATAAGCTCATATTCATCACCAATACTGTAATGAGAGTGCTTAGAATCTGTTGAACAACTAGCTAAAAGTATGAAAGAGCAGAAGATGATGAATCGTTTCAATATGAGCTCCTCCTTCCGAAATATGATTGATACATATTGTACAGGAAAAGATAGTAAAACACCAATTTATGCGTTGTTTACAACTGTTTTTAGACATGATAGGATGAAACATAAAGGATAGAAAAAGGAGTCGACACAACATGAAGCTGAAAATACATCGTCCGACGATCGTTATGAATCGCATAGGGGCTGCAATTATCGATATGTTTTTCATTTCTGTTCTGTACGGTGCTATAGTCGCGATCACAACAGGAAACTATAAGGCGATTTTGAATCGTTTTAATGTAAGTTTAGGAGATATTCGTTATGATCTTGGACTAGTATGTTTATTAATGGCACTTTATTTTATTGTTCTACCATTTATTTGGAATGGATATACACCAGGGAAAAAATTTACACGTACAAAACTTGTAGCACTTACAAATGAAAAGTTAACGCTTGGAATATTAACAATGAGGTTTATTGTATTATTAATACCAAATATTTTATTTCTTGGAATTCCAATAATATGTAATATATACATGATGCTGTTTAGAAGTGATAATAGCGGGTATCATGATCTTATAGTAAAAACTAGAGTTATAAGCATTGTATAAAGTGAAACTTTAATCAGTGGGGGTTTTCTTCATTCCCCACTGATTATCAACCCTTACCAATCGGGCTTTTACGAACAGTTTATCTCCCACCTAACATTCTAGCCACTGGAACTGAACACTGCTTTCACTGAATTTTGAGGTGGGAGTATTACTGCCCACGAATAGCGGGATAAAGAAAGAGGAGTAACTACTTCTCTTTCTTTATTATTGTCAAAATTTGTTTTTGGTAATTTGGTAAAGAGGGATCGTTTTAATAAAAAATTTCATCGAGTATAAATTTTTACAAAATTCGATAAATTTAATTGATATAATAGAATTTATATAGGACAGGCATCTCCTATATAGTACCCTCCATATTAATGGCGCGTCACGGAAAGGCGCGCTTTTTTTAATTGGAATGAAAATTTTTAAAATGATATATTTATAATGAAGGGTACTAATTTTACATTTGGGGAAATTCTTATATTTGTCGGTCTAAGAAATGATGTTAACAGATTTACCGACTTCTGGTGTTATAGGAACAAAGCAACAACCATTTCATACAGCAGAGGTAATATTATAATGGAAAACCGTCCATGAATATGGACGGTTTCTTTGTATTTAGCGAATGCGATTTTCGGTTTTTACATCAAAGAAGTGCGCTTTGTTCATATCAAATGCAAGCTGGATTTGATCACCGTTTGTAAACGTATGTCTCGCATCGACACGTGCTACAAAATCTTGATTTCCAAGTTTCATATATAAAATGGATTCCGCACCTAATAGTTCAGCAACTTCAATTTTTGTTGTAAATGTTGTATCTTGTGAAGCTTCTAAAAATAAGAGTTCATCATGAATATCTTCTGGACGTATTCCTAAAATAATTTCTTGGTTAATGTAGCCTTGTTCGCTCAGTAGTTTCATTTTTCCTTCAGATACTTTAATTTTAACTTTATTGTCTACTACAAAGTGACTTTCTGTTAACTGACCACGTAAGAAGTTCATCGCAGGAGAACCAATAAATCCGCCAACGAAAATATTTTCAGGTGTTTCGTATACTTCTTTTGGTGTTCCAATCTGCTGTATTTTCCCATCTTTCATAACAACAAGGCGCGATGCCATTGTCATAGCCTCTGTTTGGTCATGTGTTACATAAATAGTTGTTGTTCCAAGTCTTTGGTGCAGCTTAGAAATTTCTGAACGCATTGTTACTCGTAATTTTGCATCAAGGTTTGATAATGGCTCGTCCATTAAGAAGACTTTTGCATCACGAACAATGGCACGTCCTAATGCAACACGTTGCCGCTGTCCTCCTGATAATGCTTTTGGTTTTCGGTTTAAATAATCTTCAAGCCCTAAAATACGGGCTGCATCTTTCACGCGGCGATCAATTTCGTCTTTTGATATTTTACGAAGCTTTAAGCCAAATGCCATGTTATCATAAACACTCATATGCGGATAGAGTGCATAGTTTTGAAAGACCATTGCAATGTCGCGATCTTTCGGAGGAACGTCATTCATTAATTTGCCATCAATTGAAAATTCACCTTTCGAAATATCTTCTAAACCAGCAACCATCCGTAATGTTGTGGATTTCCCGCATCCAGATGGACCAACGAATACGATAAACTCTTTATCTTGTATGTGTAAATTGAAGTCTGTTACTGCTGTTACATCATTATCATATATTTTGTAAATGTTTTCTAATTTTAGTTCTGCCATTGATTTTTCCCCCCAGCAAAAATGTGAAAACGTTTTCTTTCGTTTTATTATAAATGAGTGCATAAAAAAAATAAATAAAAAAATTAAAACGTTTGCATATTTTTTAAAATTACGGTTTAAATATTGTGTTCTTATTAATTAAATACTGCGTTCTTATTATTGGTAGAACGCTGGTTTTACAACTGTTTGATCATAGTAAAGAGTGTAAGTTTGTTTTCATTTTGTCTATAATCTGTTATTATTCACTCATGAAAACGTTTGCGCTATTTTGTGAATAAATAATGAGATGGGGGATTATGATGGAGAAACAATGGTGGAGAGAAAGTGTTGTATATCAAATTTATCCGCGTAGCTTTATGGATAGTAATGGTGATGGAATTGGTGATCTTCGCGGAATTATTTCAAAGCTTGATTATTTACAAGAACTAGGTATAGATGTAATTTGGTTGTCGCCAGTTTACGAATCTCCAAACGATGATAATGGTTATGATATTAGCGATTATCGTAAGATTATGGATGAATTTGGGACGATGAATGATTGGGATAAATTGTTAAGTGAAATGCATAAACGTAATATGAAATTAATGATGGATTTAGTAGTTAATCATACTTCAGATGAACATCATTGGTTTGTTGAATCTCGGAAGTCAAAAGATAATCCTTTTAGAGATTACTATATTTGGCGTAAAGGAAAAGATGGAAAAGAGCCCAATAACTGGGGAGCTGCTTTTAGTGGGTCGGCTTGGCAATATGATGAAACGACAGATGAATATTATTTACATTTATTTTCAAAAAAGCAACCGGATCTAAACTGGGATAATGAGAATGTACGTAAAGAGATTTATGAGATGATGAAATTTTGGCTTGATAAAGGAATTGATGGTTTCCGTATGGATGTTATTAATTTTATTTCAAAAACAGAGGGGCTCCCAGCTGTTGATGTTGAAACGGAAGGGTATGTATCTGGACATCAATACTTTATGAATGGACCTAATATTCATCCATATTTACATGAAATGAATCAAGAAGTGCTATCTAAATATGACATTATGACAGTTGGTGAGATGCCAGGTGCAACAACGGAAGAAGCTAAACTTTATACAGCTGAAGAGCGTCAGGAATTGCAGATGGTATTTCAATTTGAACATATGGATTTAGATTCTGGAGAAAATGGTAAATGGGATGTGATACCATGTTCGCTCCTTACGTTAAAGCAGAATTTAACAAAGTGGCAAAAAGCATTAGAGCGTACAGGATGGAATAGTTTGTATTGGAATAATCATGATCAGCCGCGTGTTGTATCTCGTTTTGGTAACGATAAATTGTATCGTATTCCATCAGCGAAAATGTTAGCGACGGTACTTCATATGATGAAAGGAACTCCTTATATTTATCAAGGTGAAGAGATTGGGATGACAAATGTCCAATTTGATTCAATTGAGGATTACCGTGATATTGAAACCTTGAATATGTACCGTGAAAAAGTAATGGAACGTGGTGAAAATCATGAAATAGTAATGCAATCTATTTATACAAAAGGACGCGATAATGCTCGGACGCCGATGCAATGGGAAGACAGTGAACATGCTGGATTTACAACCGGAAAGCCGTGGCTAAAAGTAAATCCTAATTATAAAAATATCAATGCATGGCAGGCATTACATGACCCAAATTCTATTTTCTATTACTACAAGAAATTGATTGAACTTCGTAAAAATCATGAGATTATTGTATATGGTACATATGACTTAATTCTAGAAGATCATCCATCGATTTTTGCTTATTTGAGAACATGGAAAAATGAGAAATTACTTGTTATTGCAAACTTTAATGAGGAATCATGTGTTTTTGCGTTGCCAACAGAGATCACATATAGTAGTTCAGAGTTATTAATACACAATTATGATGTTCAGAGTGAATTGATTAGAAATATTGCTTTACAGCCTTATGAAACGAGGGTGTATAAACTGAAATGAGAAGATAGAAGTTATAGAATATAACACATCTCAAACAAATAGCGAAAAAGCCTTGTTTTTTATACAAGGCTTTTCTTATTTACCATGTCAAAATTGAAAATCCGTACGGTGGAAGTGTAATTTGCAGTGAGTTTGTTTCTGCAGAAAACTCTTCTTTTGTATATAAGTTGGTAATCTTTTTACCAGCGATATCATAAGGGATAGGAGCTGTAACTTTCTGATTTGTTGGATTTAAAACAAAAAAGATTGTTTTCTTCTTGTATGTTTTTATATAAGAAATATAGTTGTGCTTGTCGTTTGCTTCAATCCATTGAAATGAACCGTGTCCACTAAAGGCTTTATATTGCTTACGTAGTGAATTTAATGTTTGTATATGTTGGAATAATTCTTTATCTTGTTTATCCTCTTCCCAAATCATACATTTTCGGCAGCCTGGATCCATGCCGCCCTCCATTCCGATTTCGTCACCGTAATAAATACATGGCGAACCGATAAAGGAAAGTTGGAATACATAAAGTAATTTCACTTTTTCTTTATTACCGTTGCAGGTCGTTAAAATTCGCGGTGTATCGTGGCTATCTAATAGATGAAAAGCAGCTTCGTTTACATTCATGGAATATGAATGCAAAGATGCTGTGATTTGTTCCATAAATTCACTAGCCTTAATTGTTTCGTGTGCAAAATAAGAAAGAAGAGCATTTGTAACAGGGTAACTCATAACAGCGTCAAATTGATCCCCCTGTAACCACGGCAATGCATCATGCCAAATTTCTCCTAAAATATATACTTCAGGGTTAATTGCTTTTATTTCACTGCGGAATTCTCTCCAAAAGCTATGGTCAATTTCATTTGCAACATCAAGTCGCCAACCGTCTATGTGAAACTCTCGAACCCAATAGCGCCCTACTTCTAGTAAGTATTCTTTTACATCTGGATGAGCAGTATTTAGTTTCGGCATATCGGGTGTAAAAGCGAATGTATCATAATTAGGCATAGGTTCAGCTTTAATCGGAAATTCATGAATATGAAACCAATCTTTATAAGGAGAGCATTCTTCTTTTTCAAGAACATCTTGAAATTTATCAAAAAAGTATCCGCTATGATTAAACACGGCATCTAGCATAATTTTAATACCCCGTTGATGACATGCTTCTACCAGTTTTTGAAATGTTTCTTTCGTTCCAAATTGCGGATCGATTTCCATATAGTCAATTGTATCGTATTTATGATTCGAATGTGCCGCAAAGATTGGAGTGAAATAAATTCCGGAAATACCGAGTGCCACAAGATAATCAAGATGCTGCATAATACCAGCAAAATCTCCACCAAAAAAATTTGTCGGAGTGGGCTCTGCGCTGCCCCAAGGAAGAGTGTTCGTTGGATTACATGTATCATCTCCGTTCGCAAAACGTTCCGGGAAAATTTGATACCACACTGTATCTTTTATCCATGAAGGAGCTGTAAAAACATCCTTTTCATGAATAAATGGGAAGCAAAAGTAATGGCCGACGTCATCGGTAGGTGCTTCAGAGAAAAATCCTCTTTCTGTATAAACGATAGTTTCCGTCTTATTTTGTAGTTCGAATCCATATCGTAAGCGCTTAAATTTCGGGTCAATTGACACAAACCAATAATCGAATAAATGCGTCGAACCACTCTTTTTCATTGTCATTTTCGCTGTGAGCCACTTCTTATTCTGCCATTCATATGGGTCCCCATAAATGAGGGAAACTACATCTACATCGTCTTTTTTTGTACGTAGTCGAATATGAAGTGTTTTTTCATTGTAAGCGTATGCAAAATTATCTTTTGGTCTATGGTATATTGCTTCTTTTAACATGTGAAAAATCCCCCTTAACTATTAAAGAAAATAACTATATACTGCACACGATTGCTTTTTACATAACTTTAATATTGTTTATAAGAGTAGTACTCATTTTATATAAAGTCAATGACAATAGAGAATGATTACGTAAATTTTTTGAAAAATAATATTGCAAAATCTATAAAAGAATGTATAATGAAAAACAAATAGCGCAAACGTTTTCATAGATTGAAAGATTGTTTGTGCTTCTATTAAATTCCTATATGCAAACGTTTTCATTTTAATTGAAGTATGATGTACATAATTTGGGAGGTAGTTAGGGATGAAGAAGAAAGCGTTATCATTATTAACAGTTTCAGCTTTGACAATCGGAATGTTATCCGCGTGTGGTCCGAAAGATTCAGGGAAAAAAGAAGCGAGCAAGGAGAAGAAAGATTATGATCTTCTTGTTTGGGAAGATCAGAAAAAAGGTGTTGGTTTAGATCCAGCCGTAAAAAGTTTTGAAAAGAAATATAATGTAAAAGTAAAAGTTGTAGAAGTTCAGATGACAGAGCAGGTGAAAAAACTTCGTCTTGACGGTCCAGCTGGTACAGGACCAGATGTTGTAACATTGCCGCATGATCAAATTGGAAATGCAGCAACAGAGGGGCTACTTTCTGAATTAAAAGTAGATGATTCTGTAAAGAGTAAGTTTACTGATTTATCACTAAAAGCACAAACATATGATGGAAAATTATATGGTTTACCAAAGGCTATTGAAACACCTGTATTCATTTACAATAAAAAATTAATGCCAAAAGCACCAGAAACGATGGATGAACTATTTAATTTTTCAAAAGGGTTTACGAAGGACGGAAAATATGGATTTTTAGCATTAGGAGATAACTTCTATTTTGCAAATGCATTTATGGCTGGTATGGGCGGTTATGTATTTGGTGAGAAAGACGGTCAACCAAATCCAGCTGATATTGGATTAAACAATAGCGGTGCAGTACAAGGGGCAGAATTTATTCAAAAATGGTATAAAGAAAAACTATTCCCAGAAGGAATTATCGGTGAGTCTGGCGGATCAGCTGCAGATGGATTATTTAATGAAGGAAAAGCAGCTTCTATTATGAACGGTCCGTGGGCATTTCAAGCGATTGAAAAAGCAAAGATTGATTATGGCGTAGCTCCAATGCCAAAATTACCGAATGGTCAACCGATGAAAACATTTGTTGGTGTAAAAGGATGGCATGTAACTAGCTTCTCAAAAAATAAAGATTTAGCAGCAAAATTCACTGATTGGGTAACAAATGAAGAAAATGCAAAAATTCGTTTTGAAAAAACAAAAGAAATTCCTCCAGTGAAATCAGTGATGGAAGATTCAGTTATTAAAGATAACGAAGCTGCAAAAGCAGTAGTAGCACAAGCTGAAAATAGTGTTCCAATGCCTAACATTCCAGAAATGCAAGAAGTTTGGAAGCCAGCTGCTGATGCGTTGCAATTAGTTGTAACAAACAAACAAAATCCAAAAGCGGCACTTGATGGAGCTGTGAAACAAATTAAAGGAAACATTGAAGCAAATCATAGTAAGAAAAAATAATATAGAAATTGTGTCTCTTATTTTCAAGAGACACAATTTCTCCTCCTTCCAAGGGGAAGAAAAAAAGGGGGAAGAAACATGCAGACATCCTTTGAACCAGCTCATGTAGGAAACAGTTCAAAGCACCGAAAGACAGCGGCAACATTGTCTATTATTCCTGGTATTGGTCAACTGTACAATAAACAATATGTAAAAGGTATTATTTTTCTAGTATTAACTTGTTCATTTTTTGTAGCTTTTGCTGATTTATTAAATATTGGGTTGTGGGGGATTGTAACGCTCGGTACAGAGGTTCCTCGTGATCACTCTATCTTTCTATTAGTAAAAGGGATATTAGCGCTTATTGTTACTGTATTTGGATTAGGTATATATGCTTTTAATATATATGATGCGTATCAAAATGGAAAAAAGCGTGATGAAGGAATACCGTTACACTCTGTAAAAGAGCAGTACCATCATTTATTAGATCAAGGTTTTCCGTATATGATGGTTTCGCCAGGATTTCTGTTATTAATCTTTGTTGTTGTACTTCCAATTATTTTCGTCATATTAATTGCATTTACAAACTATGATTTATATCATTCTCCTCCTGCAAAACTTGTAGATTGGGTTGGTTTTAAAAACTTTGTTGATATTTTCACATTACCAATGTGGCGAAACACATTTATAAGTGTATTTTCTTGGACTATCATTTGGACGTTTTTGGCAACGACATTGCAAGTATCGCTTGGAATTTTCTTGGCAATCTTAGTGAATCAACCAGGAATTAAAGGAAAAGCGATCATTCGTACAATCTTTATTTTACCTTGGGCTGTTCCAGCATTCGTATCTATTCTCGTATTTGCTGGTATGTTTAACGAATCATTTGGAGCAATTAACAATCAAGTTTTAGCTCTATTTGGAATTAAAGGAATTGCTTGGATGACAGATCCGTTTTGGACGAAAGTCGCTTTAATCTTCATTCAAACATGGCTCGGTTTTCCTTTTATCTTTGCAATGACGACGGGTATACTGCAATCGATTCCAAGTGAATTGTATGAGGCAGCGACGGTAGATGGTGCGACAGCTTGGCAACAATTTCGTAAAATTACATTACCGCTCGTTTTATATGCGACTGCTCCTATTTTAATTACGCAATATACGTTCAACTTTAACAATTTCAGTATTATTTATCTGTTTAATGGCGGTGGTCCGGCTGTAGCGGGACAAGATGCAGGCGGGACAGATATTTTAATTTCTTGGATTTATAAGTTGACGATGACATCGGCTCAATATGGGAAAGCAGCAGCACTTACGATGATTTTATCGTTAATTGTTATTTCAGTTGCTTTATGGCAATTTAAAAGAACAAAATCATTCCAAGAAGAGGATATGATGTAAATGAACATAAAACGACAGAAGATATTACGTCTTTCATTAAGTTATTTTGTAATTTTCATGATGTGTGTGATTATTTTCTATCCATTATTATGGATTATAGGATCATCGTTTAATCCAGGAGATAGTCTCTCTGGCTCAAGTATAATTCCTAAAAATGCAACGCTGGACCATTACAAAAAACTACTTGATCTCTCGCAAAGTAACTATTTACTTTGGTATAAAAATACGTTGAAAGTTAGTGTTTTGACAATGATTTTCTCTGTATTGTCAATTAGTTTTACAGCATATGCATTTTCGAGATATCGTTTTGTCGGAAGAAAGAATGGGCTACTAACATTTTTAATTCTCCAAATGATCCCAAACTTTTCAGCGTTAATTGCATTGTATATTTTAGCGCAGCTAACAGGATTAATGGATACACATATAGCGCTGATTTTAATTTATGTTGGCGGTGCAATTCCGATGAATACATGGCTCATGAAAGGATACTTTGATACGATTCCAAAAGAATTAGACGAATCAGCCCGTATGGACGGAGCAGGGCATTTTCGGATTTTTTGGCAAATTGTTATGCCTTTGGCAAAACCAATTGTTGCGGTTGTAGCGTTATTTACTTTTATTGGTCCATTTACTGATTTTATTTTGGCGAGTATCATTTTACGTACGCCAGAAAATTATACATTAGCTGTTGGGTTGTATGAAATGGTAGCGAAAAAATTCGGTAATGAATTTACGACATTTGCAGCGGGATCGGTATTAATTGCGATACCAATTTCAATTTTATTCTTATCTTTGCAAAAATATTTTATTTCTGGTTTAACAGCTGGAGGAACGAAGGGATAAATGGGACGTTATGTCCTATTTATCTTTTTTTATCCAGCTATTGGCGGATCGTTAGAATCCTACCTTAAGATTCAGAGAAAAGTGAAGAGGAAAGGCGGGGAATAACTGTTCGTAAAAAAACGATTGGGAGGCTTTCCGTCAGCGGGGGCTGAAGAACCTCCTGCTGATGGAAGTTTCGTTTTGTTGAAGAATCGATTTAGAAAGTATAGGAACAAAGAAAAATTCAAAAAAATAGTATATAGTATAGGAAAATAACCATCTATCCTTTACAATACATGAAGAGGGAGAATATAGATCGACATTAATATAGGTTTTTGCGAATGGAATAATGTATATATATCCAAGTTAAAAAAGCGACATAAAAACCACTTTCTTCTTAGGAAGGGACAAGAGCATCGAAGCGACTTATATGCGGGAAATTTAAATGGATTTATATAGAATATCTATTTTCTTCGTTTTCTCTAAATATTAAGGTGGAAATCTTATTGACTGTAAATGCACGATGAATATAGAAGTAATTTGTACAAATCATGTAAATAAAAGAAGAGAGGAGGAACAAATTTATGACAGTTACAATTAAAGATGTAGCAAAAAAAGCAAATGTTGCTCCTTCTACGGTTTCACGTGTAATTGCTGATAATCCGAGCATTAGTGAGAAAACAAAACGACGTGTTCGTAAAGTAATGACTGAATTAGGCTATCACCCGAATTTAAATGCGCGAAGTCTTGCAAATCAAACAACAAAAACAATTGGACTCGTTATGCCGAGTTCTGCGAGTAAAGCCTTTCAAAACCCATTTTTTCCAGAAGTGATTCGAGGAATAAGTTCATTTGCACATGGAGAAGAATATTCATTGTATATGTCAACTGGAGAAACGGAAGAAGAGATTTTTAACGGTGTTGTGAAAATGGTACAAGGAAGACAAATAGGTGGTATTATTCTTTTATATTCTCGTATGAATGACCGTATTTTAGAATATTTACATGAACAAAATTTCCCATTTGTTCTTATAGGTAAGCCATACGAGCGAAAAGATGAGATTACATATATTGATAATGATAACTATACGGCGGCTCGAGAAGTAACGGAATATTTAATTTCACTTGGGCATGAACGAATTGCTTTTATTGGTGGGGATTCAGATTTACTCGTTACGAAAGATCGCCTTGCTGGAATGACAGATGCATTAAAATTGGCTGATATTTCTTTGCCACCTGAGTATATTTTAAATCTTGAGTTTTTACGAGAAAGTGGTCAAAAAGCAGTAGAAAAACTTATGACACTTAGCGAACAGCCAACAGCTATTATCGCGACCGATGATTTAATTGCATTAGGTGTATTAAGTGCTTTATCAGAAAAAGGAATCTCCGTACCGAAAGATATTTCGATTGTTAGCTTTAATAATGTATTATTATCTGAAATGGCAAATCCACCATTAACAACGATAGATGTAAATATTTATCAATTAGGCTACGAAGCGGCTAGATATTTAGTTGATAAAGTTGAACATTGTGAAGTTGCACCAAAGTGTATTATTATTCCTCATAAATTGGTGAAGCGTCAAACTTGTAGTGGAAATGAAAAAAACTAAGAGAAGAATTTCCTCTTAGTTTTTTTGTTGTATAAATGTTTCTAAACGGTCACAGCCTGCTTTCAGCATTTCCATGCTATAAGCATATGAAATACGAATGTACCCTTCACCATATTCAGAAAATGCGGAGCCTGGAACAACAGCGAGTTTAGCTTCTTTCACAAGTTCCATTGCAAAATCAAAAGAAGAAGAAGAGAAATCACCGATATAAGGGAAGAGATAAAATGCTCCTGTTGGTTTTTCTACAGTTAATCCCATTTGTACAAGACGGTTGTATACATAATCAAGGCGCTTTTGGTATTGATGACGCATCATACGGGGAGCGTCTTTAGCTGCTGTTAATGCTTCAATTGCCGCATATTGTGCAATTGAAGTTGCACATGTAACATTATATTGATGAACTTTTAAGATTTGACTTGCCAAAAAGCTTGGTGCAAATAAAAAACCGATACGCCATCCTGTCATAGAATGAGATTTTGATAAACCGTTAATGACAATTGTTTTATTGCGCATCTCTGGGAAATTTGCAATAGAAATATGTTCATGCTCATATACAAGTTCACTGTAAATTTCATCGGAAAGAACAAATATATCTTTATTCTTTAATACTGCTACAATTTCTTCGAGTTCTTCTTTGGATAATGTTACGCCAGTTGGATTTGATGGATATGGTAATACGACGCAACGTGTTTTGTCTGTAATTGCTTCTTCAATTGCTTTTGCAGTTAAACGAAAGCCAGTATTACGAACATCTACAAAAACAGGC
>Ga0209025_1002867_pt1 | contig 17291 bp, 14 predicted proteins | sample AraplaMF_Col_mLB_FD_184256 | JGI IMG/M metagenome (GOLD analysis project Ga0209025, IMG submission 184256) | Arabidopsis root microbial communities from the University of North Carolina, USA - plate scrape MF_Col_mLB (SPAdes) (version 2) | ecosystem: Host-associated > Plants > Roots > Endosphere... | reverse complement strand
ATTATTTTTGAAGGTAGATCGTATTTAACAATGCCAAGTGCTTCAGCAGCTATTGTTATTTTAATGAATTACCTTGAGGAATGCGAAAAGAAATGAATATTGTGGAGAAAAATTTAGTAGGAAAGCATGTAGATCAGTCTTTGTGTGAATAAGTATTTTTATAAGTAATTCCAGCCAATACTACGAAACAATGGTATGATCAAGGCAAAATAAAAACGAGTCCGGTACAATAGGTGCTGCACCCCAAAAGTTAGATTTATTACTCTAACTTTTGGGGTGCAGCACCATACCGGACTCATTTTACCCGAGCTGCCTAATGAAATTGCCGTGTCTAACTTTTAGTAGTCACTTCACCATTCTTAGGCTTTTTATTTCGGTGTATTTACGCTAAGAAGATTTTTACCAGATGGAAACTCGATCCTCCGGAGCTACGTACATGCCATCTCCATGGTTAATTCCATAGGTATCATAGAATTGCTGGAAGTTCACAATCGTGCGGTTTACACGGATTTTATTGGCTGAATGTAAATCGTTTTTGCTTAGAAGCGCTGCAAATTCTTTTGTAGTTGTGGATTTCCATACTTCTGCATTGCTTTCGAAATATGCTTTATAATCCGGTTTACTCATTTGGGATACAACTTGCAATGAAGCAGCCATTCCACCTAAATCAGCGACATTCTCGCTTAGTGTAAGCTGACCGTCGCTCAACACACCCGGAATAATCTCAATGCCATTATAGAACTCAATCAGTTTCTGGTTTTTCTCTTTGAATTGCTTGAAGTCCTCTTCAGTCCACCAGTTATTTGCATTTCCATTTTCGTCATATGCAGATCCATTGTTATCAAATGCATGGCTGATTTCATGGCCAATGACCATGCCAATGGCACCATAGTTTGCTTCAGGTTTAGCGTTAATATCATAGAAAGGCGCTTGGAGAATACCGGCAGGGAATGTAATTTCGTTATTAAGAGCGTTGTAGAAAGCATTTACGGTATATACGCTCGTGCCCCATTTTGTTCTGTCCACCGGTTTTCCTAGCTTGGCTTTCATGTCATCAATATATGCTTTGTTTACTGTGACGGTATTAGAGAGCAGCGAACCGCCTTCGTCATATGTCTGGATAGCTACTTTATCTAATGTCGTATCCCACTTATCTGGGTAACCGATCTTAACAATCATCGTATCCAGCTTTTTAATTGCTTTAGCTTTTGTTGTTTCTGACATCCAATCAAGAGATTTAATTCTTTCCTCATACGTAGCAATTAACTTCTCTACCATTTGCTCAACATCTTTTTTAGCTTCTGGTGAAAAATGTTTCTCGGCAAACATTTGCTCCAAATATCCACCCATTGTGCCAGTTGTCTTGGCTACTGCGATTTCTTGAGCTGTTTTTTCACCTGTAACGCCGAATAACGTTTTTTCAAACTCAATAGCAGCATCTCTGAATTCATCTGATAACGAACCGCTTGTTGCCATAATCAATTGCACTTTGGAGTAAGCTTTAAGTACGTTAAGATTAGTCTCAGTAAAGAGATCCGCGCCTTTTTGCGCCAGCTTCACATCGGTTACGATCACTTTATCAGCACTGTCGACTTTCATCGATTTCAAGACTTGTTTCATATCTATTGTTTTGAACATGTCATCGAATTGTTCGATTGTATACGGATTATAGTATTTATTGACGTTGCCTTGTTCGTGAGGTTCAAGTGATACGGAAGCCAAGCCTTTCTCCATATCATATACTTTTTCGGCAAGTGCATTCGCAGCAGACTTTTCCTCGCCCGATGCCACAAGAAGTTTGGTCATATATTGAATATAGGCTTTTTTCGCTTTCGAGTCTTCCGTTACGAAGCTGTTCTTATCCAGACCTGTAGTTAATCCAGAGTAATACAAAGCATTTTCACTGCTGTTCTTTGCATCGTTCATGATTGCAAAGTTGAATAAAGAGCTTAGAGCCAATTCTTTTTCCAGGGTAAGATCTGCTTGAACGAGTTCATTAAGCGTTTTAGCCCCGTCAATTGCCTTTACATATTTTTGGATGGGCTCAATGCCTTGTTTATTTCTATTTTTTGAATCCAACGCTGTCGAATAAAAGTCGGCAATTTTTTGTTCTTTTGTTCCTTCTGTGAACTGTTTACCAGTGAGCTCAGCAATTATTTTTTCTATTTTATCGTTATTTTGCTTGTGCAGCTCGGAAAACACGCCGCCCATGATTTCTCCAGCTGGGATTGTCGATTTATTTAACCATTCCTTATTGATGGCTTCATAAAAATCGTCATTTAAATGGGAGCCTTTAAGCGACCAAACTCTGGCGATAATGTTTTGGAACTCTTCGATCGTAATAGTGTCATTTGCCCCTAATGTGCCGTCAGGGTTGCCCGTCAGTACGCCTGCTTTTGCCAGTTTATCGATATCTTTCTTAGCCCAAGCGGGTACATCGGTGAACTTGACACCAAATGTTCCACTGCGCAGATCATTTCCAACAGGCTTTGGTAACTTGCCGAATGCTCTGCTCAACATGACTAAAGCTTCAACCTTCTTAGCTGGCTCATTCTCTCTTAAATCTCCGTTTTTAGAGCCTTGCATAACGGCTTCTTTATTAATTCCTGGTTGATAAGCGTCTGCTGCCATCAACAAGGTTTTTACAATCTCTCCTCTTGTCGCTGATGGCGACTTTTCATCGGCATACACCGATACGCTAACTGATAGGACCATTATTATGGTCATGAGTAAGGATAAAACCTTCTTTTTCATCTTCGTGCTCCTCTATATCGGATTTGTATAAATAAAGATAAATGGGTAGAATTTAGAATTTACTCCATTTGCATACCATTGTAGTGGATTTATTTCAGTTTGAAAATATGTTAGGAGCTTTTTCAATTTCAAGAGAGCATGATTAATTCAATTTTGGCTGATAGAGCATATAAAATTTAAAAAGGATTTAATATCGATATTGCTTTTATTATATTCTGGAGTAACTTGTGCCATACAACATGTGGGGAAGTTAAGTCTTCAAAAAGGTGTGAAGGTTGATATTACAATGTTTTAGGTAGTTTTATTAACTCTAAATTAATTTTATGATAAGCTAGAAAAAGGAAATTGAGGATAAATGAACATGGTGAAACTTTGGATATTTGTTGATCTGGCAGCAATTTATATAATTGGCATTGTTCTTGGTTTCTTATCGGGTGTATATCTTTTGGAAGGTTCAACAGCTGTAGATACAGAGAAAATCAACAACAACATGTTTAATGAACCATATAAACATGAAGAACATCACCGTTCTTTCTTTGTAAATATAAAAGTTAGAAAATACTTAGAAAGCTCTATACGTGTTTCTCGGTTAATTTAATAAAGAGCGGAAGCAAAAAAATTTATAAGATTGTTAGAAGAAGGAGCGAAAGTACGAGGAAAAAAATATTGTTTAAATGAACCGCGCTTAGACAATTTACAAAAACGTATTATCAGTAAGTGTGGTTCTTATCGGAGGGTTAATAATGAAAAAAGCAGAAATGATGGACAAGTATTTGGACTCTTATGGAAAAAGAATTAGTAGTTCTGAGATTTGTCATGTTGTAGATTTAATGTTCAAGATTAATTTAGATGAGACACCTATTTTATCAAAAGAGAAGGAAGAGGTAGATGGGGTTTCTTCATCAATAGGGAGAGAGGTAATTGATTCCCATCTGAATCAATATGATAGGGACATAACAGGGGCAGAAATTCGCAAAATAATAAATGAAATTTTTGGTGTTAATTTAGAAGCGATATCTTCATTAGAAGGAGCAAGAATTTCTTTATATTCAAAAGGTCAGTGGATTGTTCAACATGAAAAAGACTTATTTGTAGTATATACTGGAGCAAGTGATGTTGACGTAAAGGTCTTTCCTACAAATTATTTCACTGAACAGACTGGGTTAGTAGAATTACCTTCTGATTTACAACATGCACTAACGAGTATAGGGTATTACTTCGATGAAAAAATCGATAGTTACTATTTCTTAAATCCCACAGGTGAGGCTGTTCCAGATGCCTTCAAAGGAAAAACAATAGGCGCTATACTTGGAGTCATTCAGCATTCATTCTCAAATTTATAAACAAACGAATACATAAATAAGTTAGTAATTGGAGATAGAAAATCTCTGTAAGAAAAAAAGTCATATAGGGGAATATGATTCCCAATCTATATGACTTTTCATATTTAACTTCTGAAAGAAGTTAAAGCCTCCGGCGGATGTTACGGAATCGGAAAGGTGTTCTTTGTGCAAGCACAAAGCCGATTCCGGACGCAATTATGCCTCGGCATAATTGATTCAAAGCCTCTTACTTTCCAAAGGAAGATAAAAATTTAACTCGGTCTCCCATAGGAGGCGTGTTATTATCTGTTAAAACTACTTCCAAGACTGCTGGTCCATTTAAATTCAGTAAGTTATTGATCGTATCTTGGTTAATATCTTGTAGTTCCGTTACTTGGAAATTCGGTATATCCATAGCTGAAGCCAAAGCACTAATACTAATTGGATTTTGCTCAAAAGATGGGTGAGTACGGCGGAACTGTAGAGCATGTCCATGGTATACCATTCCTAAGCGAGCATTATTCATAACAATAAACAAGATCGGTAGGTTATATTCTTTTGCTGTTAATATTTCCATTCCATGCATGAAGAAGCAACCATCCCCTGTGATACATACAACAGGTCGTTCAGGTTCAGCTAACTTTGAGCCAATGGCAGATCCAATCCCACTTCCCATTGCGCCAAAATGGACATTAATATCATAAGTATCATTGTCTAAGACCTTCATGTGATGAATGACATAGGACATAAATTCACCAATATCAATTGTATATCTAGTGGATGATGGTAAATGTTTTTGAATATTTAATAGAACGTTTTTCGTATTATATTCTTCTATATCTCCAAGTGGCTCTTTGTTTTCTTTACCCTCAAGTGCAGAACCATTTGTTGTTACCCCGTTAGTTCTTAACTCTTCTATAAGTAATAGTAAACTTAAATTGATATCACCTAGGACAGGTAGATCAATCTCATATTTTCGATTGAACACCGATTGATCATAGTCCATTTGTATAGAAAAACGGTTTTTCGTAAGGTTTAAGTTGTAGTTATTTGTAGCTGTTTCTCCTAAACTAGAACCCACGATTAACAATACTTGTCCATCGCCTTCAGCTATTAATTCGGAGGCAGCCTCGTGGCCAGCAAAGCCGAAAACGCCAACTAGAAGAGGATGATTCTCTGGAATGTATCCTTTTGCTTGCGGTGTTGTTAGAATCGGCCAATTTAGCATTTCTGCTAACTCTAGTAATTGCTCAACTGAATTCCTTACCCCTTGCCCTACTAAAATGTATCCGTTCTTTCTTTTTATTAGCTCTTCAGCTACATTTTTAATAGTATCCATATCAGGAACTATTGCTGTTCTTTTTGGTGGAGCTGGTATTTCTATGTTTTGCACTATCTCGTGTTGAACATCTATTGGTATAGCAATATGTACTGGGCCAGGCACTCCGGATATAGCAATTTCGGAGGCTTTTACTACTTCTTTCAGTAAATCCTTTGATTCTTTAACCGTTACACTATATTTAGTAACTGGTTGAAAGATCGGTTGAGCATCCAACTCTTGAGAAGCATTTAAACCGATTGTGCTAACTGGAACAGCACCGGTTAAAAATAAAACCGGTAAATGCTCCCGCATAGCATTTGCAGCACCTGTTACTAGGTTTGTTCCACCAGGGCCACTACAACCAATACATACGCTCATCTGGTTTGTATATTTTGCGTAAGCAGCGGCCATGTATGAAGCAGCGCCTTCATGTTTTGTTACAATCGGTTTTAAGTCTTTCATATCATACAGTTCATCAAAAAATGCATTGACTGAACCTGCTGGAATACCAAAAATATATTGAACACCGTTACCTTTTAAATATTCTAAGACCGTACGAGCTGCTTTCATTATAAATCTCCCTTTTTTTATAAAATAGAACGTTAAGTTAATAGAAATATTTTTTCATAATATCTTCAGCCTTCATGGGCTTACTAAATAAATAACCTTGCATTAAATGACAATTTTGTCTCAATAAAAAATCGGCCTGTTCTTTTGTTTCAACCCCTTCAGCAATAACTTCAAGCTTTAAATTTTGAGCGAGGGTAATGATTGTATTTGTAATCGCTGCTGCATCATCCGTTAACATTTCTTGTACAAAGGATTTATCGATTTTTAATGTGGAAATCGGCAGATTTTTTAAATAACCTAAAGATGAATATCCGGTACCAAAATCATCTATGGCTAAATTTACCCCAAGTCCCTTTAATTGTATCATTGTTTTTAATGTTAATTCTGTATTTTTAACAATTAGATTTTCTGTAAGCTCTAATTGTAAATACTCAGGTGACAGATCTGTTTCTTTTAAGACATTTTCTACAATAGAAAATAAATTACTCTGTTCGAACTGATGGACGGATAAATTTACAGACATACTAATTAAAGGGCATCCTTGGGTATGCCATTCTTTCAATTGCTTGCAAGCTTCTTTAAGAACCCACTCACCTATAGGGACGATTAAGCCGGTTTCTTCAGCAATTGGAATAAACTTATCTGGTGTGATCATTCCATGTTCTCGATGATTCCATCTTAATAAAGCTTCAACGCCCTTAATTTTGTTTGTTTTATAGTTTATTTGTGGCTGATAGAAGATAATAAATTCATCGCGCTCTAAAGCCTTATATAAATCATTTTCAAGCTTGATACTTTCAAAAGTTCTCGTATCCATACCTTCGCTAAAGAAATGGAAGCTAGTACCTGGTGTTTCTTTCGATTTGTACATAGCTGTGTCTGCATTTTTGATTAACGTATCTGTCGTATCGCCGTTATCAGGAAACAGACTTATACCAATGCTTGTTTTAATGTATATTTCATTGTCTATTAGGTTGAAAGGTTTAGAGAAAGAAGCATTAATACAATTAATAACCTTCAAAATGTCATTTTCACATTTAATATTAGGCAAATAGATTGTAAATTCATCCCCTCCTTGTCGTGATACAGTTGCACCTTCTGGAACGCAAGTACTTAAACGTTTGGCAACTTCTTGGAGTAATAGATCGCCACAGCTATGTCCTAGCGAATCATTTACTAACTTAAAACGGTCTAAATCCAAATATAGAACTGCTAATTTTTCTCCATTCGCTTTCGCATACTTTAGTCCTTGAGTTAGTCTGTCTATTAAAAGAATTCTATTCGGTAAATTCGTTAAACTATCAAAATAAGCGTGGTATTTAATCTTTTCTTCTAGTTGCTTTCTTTGAGTTATATCTTTAAATGTGACAACTTCTCCTACAATCTTGTCTCCTTCTTTTATTAAGGAGGTCACATACTCTACTGGAAAGTTGGATTTGTCTTTTCTAAAAAATACCTTGTAGCTGTTGAAATTAGTATTTAAAAAGGATGAAATAATAATTTTGTCTTCCGTTTCACTACCACTCATAATGATATCGACGGATTTTCCGATTAACTCTCTCTCTGTGTCATAACCTAACATGAGTGCACCTGCTGGATTGCAGAATGTAATGTTTCGATCAAGATCTAATCCAAAGATTCCTTCACCTGCTGAATTGAGAATTAACTCTTTTTCACGGCTAAGCTGCTGTAACTCCGCTACAACTTTTTCAAGTTCTTTATTTTTTGCTATTACTTCTGACGTTCTCTCCTCAATAATGATTTCTTGCTTTTCCATATATATAAGGTTTGATAATGCAGAAGCTGTAGTGTCAACAATTGATTGGGCTAGCTGTAATTGAGTTTCTGAGTAGAAAAATGCTTTTTTTTCAAGACTAACAATAGATATTTGCCCTAAAATTTCACCCATTGAGACTAGAGGAAACATAACTAAACCATTTATGCCGAAATTACGACAAACTTCATGATTAGGCCTTTCATCCTCAAATACATTTGGAATAAGAATGGCTTTTTTGGTTTCAAAAACCTCTTGCATTACAGCATCATTGCTTTGATCAATTTTAAATTTGTTATGTGTCTTTAGCCAATTTTCTTCTGTCCAATCACTATCCTTACTCAACTTAGCCGGTTTCACTCGTTTTTCTGCTAAAGGATCTAGAAGGTGAATACCTATATTTTTATTATCTAAAACCTTCTCTAAGTAGAAAAAGCATTTATCAATGCTTTCTTGTAGTGAGGAGCACATTGATAAGTCACGTGTAACATCAAGCAGCAACTGCTTTTCGTTAATAAGGCGTTCTTTATAAGCTAAGTTGTTTGCATTTTGAATAGCAACAGCAGCCATATTTACATATGCCTCGACTGTTTGAATTTCTTCTTCTGTTAAGTTCATTGGAATTCCATAATCAAATAAAAAAACAAGGCCAAATAACTCTTGTTCAAAGGAGATGGGAAGAACTAATAAAGATTTAATATGGAACCCTTCAACTGCTCTGGGATCAGGTCGACTATCCTTTGAAGTATCAGGAATATAGATAGTTCTCTTTGTTTCAATTACTTCTTTTGCTAGTAAATCTATTTCGGTATCAATAATATGCATATTCAATGTCCAGCCATTAATAACTGCTGGTTTTCCTACATATCCTCTGAATGTACCATCTTTTTGTGGTAAATAAATGCCCACAGAATCACATGTGACGATCTCTTCAGAAATTGCTATTGTTACCTGCTCTAACACTTCACGTAAATCTAGCTTCATGTTTATCATTTTTGTTATATTAGCCAGTCGAGAATACCTCGTTTGTTCCATAGACATGTAAATGAGCCCCCAATTTTTATCCTTATCTTGTATAAATTTTTATTAAATTATTTCTTAATTCGTATCGAATGTCCCATTCTTTTTATTTTACAGTAGTGATAAACAGGTAGGTGAAAAAATATAGAAATTAGTAAAAAAATCTTAAGCTCATTTTGTCTTTTTACTAGTAGCCTTTTTATGTAGGACTACAATCATTCTTTAAGCGAAGGTATTCCTTGTATTTCAAGTAGCGAAAGCAAATTTAAATATATCAAACAGTGGTAATTTCTTGAGCGACTGTATGTTGTAGGTCTAAAGGTGGGAGGAAATTAGTATTTAATATAAATATTGACATTTATTTTTTAGACAACTAAGCTTAATTGAAAATAGAGCTGGGGAGGGACTGCCAGTGGAACTCATTAAATTAAATTGTCCGAATTGTAATGGAAAAATTGAATATAAAGAGGAACAATCATTCAAATGTCCTTTTTGTGATACTGAAATAATATTGAAAGAAAATAAAGTCTATTATGTTGATCAGACGATTAATAATTATTATGGTACAACTTCTGCGGATAAAGCTACACGTCCAAAAGCGAATTTAAAAGCTCTTTTAATGGTACCGATTGTAATCCTTTGTATATTCCTTGGCTATTTCCTCTTAAGTAGCAATCAAACAGAATATGGTAACCATGAGAAAATACCTGTTCGAAAAATGCCTGAAAGCGAAGTTCTTTTACTTTTTTTAAAAGATATTTTTGATAAAGGTGAAGCTATGCCAACTAAAGAAGAAATCGCAAGTATCCGTTATTTGGCAGCATACCATTCTGAAGATCAGTGGCATTTTGATTACAGTCTTGATGATCCATTTACAAATAAGCAAGCCAAAATTTCTAACTATATCATTATGGATAAGTTATTAAATACACAAAAAATTGAACAAAAAGATTTTGAAGCTTTTACTGGTCTGACGGTATTGAATTTGATGGGCAATTATGAAATATCACAAAGTGAAAATGTAAGCTTCCGACATTTGGAAGGTTTAAAAAGCTATACAGGTAGCTTTAATGAATCATTCAGTAAAATTGCTAAATATTTTAGTGATAAGTCTAATGTTGTAGAGCTCTCTATCCAAATTCGAAGTAATGATGAACTTGCTTTACTATTAGAGTTTCCCAATCTTCAATCACTTGAAATTTCGTATTACACTGAGACGGTTACAGACTTCCCTCTACTGAATAAACTGCCATTAAAATCATTGTCTTTAAAATTTGCCAATGATTTGAAATGGTTGTCTTCGTTAACTGATTTAGAGTCGTTAACAATAGATATGAGTGAAGCGACAGACTTTAGCTCGTTCTATTCACTGAATCAATTACAAGAATTGAAGCTTACAGCGGTACGAAATTTAAAAACGCTTGATTTTATACAAAACATGCCCAACCTGCAATCGCTTGATCTTGAAAACATGGATATTACAAATGTAGAACGCCTTAGAAATAAGTCTTCATTGACAAAACTGCGTTTAGCTTCTCTTTTTAAATTAGAATTGCATGATATTGTAAACAGCCTGACTTCTCTGACCGATTTATCGATAACTGGTTATCATGGTGAAATAACGTCGATTGTAGCACCTCATTTAAAAAAAGCAGAATTAACAAGTTCTTTGCTCCCCAAGCTAGAGGCACCTGTTTTAAAATATTTGTCTGTTGAAATAAGTGGGGCGCAGTCGTATTTGAATGGAGAAGAATTACTAAAATACCCACAGCTAGAACAACTTACAGCAATGGAGGATGGTGATTTTATAGGCATCCGTTCTTTAAATCGTCTACCAAATCTGCAAACAATAAATTTAAATGAGACAACTTTTTATGAAGAGACGAGTGAATTATTCAATTTACAGCATGTAAAAACGTTAAATTGTAATGAGTGTAAGTTTCAAATTGATAGTCAAAATTCGTTTAACAACAACAAACTGGAGCATTTAACTTTGAATGATGCATCTTTTCAAATAGACAATGGTGATTGGGTGAACGAAGTTGATAAGGTTATGCCTTACTTCGCTGGCTTTTCAGCTCTGCGTTCATTCACTATACAAGATAGTTCACTACAATCATTAAGTTTTATGGAAAAGTGGCAACAAATTGAGGAGCTTCATTTGGAAAATAACGCTGTTTCAAATGTAGAGCCTTTGGTGAATCTGCCTAATTTAAAAAAGCTGTATATTTTAGGTAATCAGGTGCAAAATACATCTGTTCTAGACAAAGGAATTTTGATTTATTAAGATAATTTCAATCAGGAGATACGTATCACTAAGCTATTTAAACTTTAGGTAGTTCTTCTTGCATTGAAATGAGCCAAATAAAATCATCCTCAATAATTATTTGAATGTCTAAGCCGAGGCTCATTAACTTCTCGGCTTTTAATTGTTTTGTACTTATACCACGACGTTTGTTCCCAAGAATGAGGAAATCTGTATCCTGTGTAACCGCCCCTTGCATAATTCCTCCACAAGCTCGTACTCTTTTTGCAGCTTCTGAACGTGTCATAGTGGAAAGGGCCCCAGTAAAGACAATTTGTTTATGATGAAATGGATGCTTTAAACATTCTGATGGGTCAGAAAGTAAGATGACTTCTGTGATGTCCTTATTGTTGTTCATGTTGACTCTCCTTGATTGAAATAAGGTTTCTACCTAATGTATAAGTGACATTGATTTGATTCTACATTTAAACTAGTTATGGGAAATCGTATCATAAGTAAGGGATAAAAAATAATAGATCCGTTAATTATGAATACTTGTTTCAATAGAAAAAACTAAGAGTATGTGAAATTTAAATAGATTTCGCATACTTTTTTTCCTAGAGAAGGATTTTATTAATAGTGCCCAAACTAAGGAATAGAATGGAGAAAAATAAGAGGAAAAGGATGATTCATGTTGATTCAATTCTAAAAAAATAATATTTTTTAAAGTTCATTATATATGATTAGAGCAGCTTCTTCATGATACTGGAGAATTAGAAAGATATTTAAATGAAGAATATTTATTTTTTGAAGGGATGAGAGGCATCCATACTGGCAATAAGAAAATGGCTGAAGAAATTTTGTAGAGGAAGCATTCATTAGTGCTTCTTTTTTTGTTTTTAATTCGCACTTTGTCCGTACATATTTTCTGCTCATTTTACAATACTATATCTAGATTATTTATTTAAATGGCAGGAAGGGGAGAGATAGAATTGGCTAAGCACTCAGATATGAGTTGGAAAAAGGATCACCCAAGCACTTTGTTTGGGAACTCCGTCCAAAAGGCGGAGCGTTTGTTGAAGCATGTAAAGTCACACCCAGAGGAGATAGCGATTGAGCATGCTTTCAATCAAATCGAACATGCAGAAAATGCATTTATGAATGCAAAGGAATATGGTGAGCATTTGGATACAGTCCAACAAAATAAAGAGTACTTAGAGCAGATCAAGCAGCAATTACACGAAATGCAAGACAAATAGTGAAAGCAGATTTTTAAGCGGCTTAAGTCCAATAATTAAAAGGACTAAGCCGCTTTATTTTATTCCTTTTGTTTGCTTGCAGTAATCCCACCGTTAGACTTTCTATTATGCGAAATGCTGTGAAAGACGGTGTGACTAAGCACCTTTCCTGGGAAATATTTTTGTATATTTTTAATGTTCAGTTTATTTTGTGTTATCACTAAAGTTGAATGATATTTAGGTATGTCATGAATGTTATTGATTGGGTAGATGCGCCCCTGGAAAGCGCTTAGTTGGAACGCACATCAACTACATGTTCTTAATCTTAAATTAACACCAAACGATTATTTTATACGGTGTGGTTTGTGCAGGGATACTTCTTGTAGTAGGGCCATAGATCACAATTAAGTTTCGATTGGCTAGGCTTTTTGAAAAAGGTTGCCCATTTTTGAGCAAGACAAGTGTATAAGCAGAAACATTTAGTTGTAATTGGCCATCACTACTAACTAATTGGTTATTAAAAAAGTCGACTTTGACATTTTGATTGTTATTTTCCTTTACAACAACAAGTGCTCGATATTGAGGCGGATATATTAAAGGGACAGGTGCATTCCCATCATAATATCCAGTAACCCGATCGCCGGGAGTCACAATCTCTTGATTCACAAAGTAAGTGGAAGGTGAGACGACAAAATTGACGATGCCCTGAGTACTATCTTCTACCGTCATCAGTTTATAACAGCCTTCCTTTTCACCATTTTGCCCAATAGGGAAATCATCAATCTGAGTAACGACACCACGAAATGATTTAAAGTTTACCATTGCTATTCCTTTCTTTATAAAATTTCAAACAATCATTGGTGAGACAAAAGCTTTGGTTAATTATTGTTTACCCGAAGGAGCTAAATTGAATTCATTACTAAAAGAAAATCGACAGCATCATTTTAATTTATGTAACATCTCCGATTTGGGTGACAGAGAATGATTGTAAGGACAGGTTTATATAATACATGAATCAATATATACTTAATTGGCAAACTATAAACATTATTTTTATGAGGAGGGGAGCCTATTGAAGTGGATTTCTAAAAATAAGAAACTCCTTTTAATATTTATCATTATTATTATGTTTATTGCCGGTATACTCGATATCAAATATGAAGGATTATTCTTTCAACTATTACCTGAATCTATTCAAAACTATTTAGCTAATATTTTCTAAGTAGAATTGTATTTTTTAGGACATAGAGACTGGCTAAAAAACTCATCTATTCATTGTTGGAATTGGATTTTTATCCGATTCCTTTATTTAATCTCCTGTTGACATGGAGCTAACTCCATCTTTTAAAGTGAAAGTATTAAAAGAATGGGGTGATGTGAATGGCTATTATTACTTATGTATTGATAGGGTTATACGCATTATTGACAGGGATTGCAGGCTTGCAGCAATGGAAAGAGACCGGATATCAAGTACGAACATTTTTGTTTATGGTCTTATCTATCTGTATTCTTGTAACGATATTTTTACCGAACAAAGCTCTAGTATTGATGTTGCTAATCCTTGAATTTGTTTTGTTACATGTATTAGCAGTTGCGGAAGGGCTAGTAACAAATAAACGGCTTAGATATAGTCACCATATCGTTCGCTTCATATTCCATTGTATATTGCTATTAATGGTTATCTTCATTCAGTAAAGATTTCTACCTTTCAAAATAAGGACGCAATTACGCCAAGGTGATATTGATAAATAATTTATTTACGAGTAGGTGATGATCATAAAAATCGGTGAATTTGCTACATGTACTAGTCTTAGTAAAGACACTATCCGTTATTATGAAAAAATGGGTCTATTACGTCCAGGAATAAATAACAAACATCGTGAGTATAACAAGGATCATATCGAGATCATTAGTACAGTTCTAAAACTAAAGAAATGTGGTTTTTCACTTCAAGAAATTAAAATACTTTTTGATTGGTCGCAAAATACGGACGAAAATGATGAATTGACAGAAGCGGAAATTCAAAACCTTCAACAGATGAAATTATTATTTCAAAATAAGTATAAACAGATGATTCAAAGAGAAAAAGAGATTAAACAAATAAAGCAAGTCTTACAACGTGCTGATAATAAAATGGAGCAGCTATTGGAGAAAAATAAAGGTAGATAGGTGTTCTAATAAAAAATCAAGGCATTATTTTAAAATCCTGATAACTCCCTTCATGTGAAAAATGCTGAACTAACAATAGGAAAAAGTGGCACATCCATCATTAACACAGCAAATATGGCTGTGTTTTTTCATATACAGAATTCATCCCTATAGAAAGGGATTTATAAAATAAATTTTGAATCAATACGATATGCTAAAGCACAAACTTTTAAGAAGGTGATGATAATTTTATGGAAGAATGGAGAATAGCACTAGAAGAGTTTTTAACTTTTCCACCAGGTTTCCAAACACCTAGAAAGCATTCCATACTATCAAGTGCATTCTTATCTTATAGATCCAGCCTATATTAAAAAGTATCTAATAAATGTTTTCCCTGATTCCATATTTAAGGAAATGTTTTTAAAAGCTTTGGAAACGGATAAACAAAGGATGATGGAGGTATATGAAAAATTAGTAAACCGTGTAATGAATAGGATGGGTGATTTTGATATTGATGGTTGGAAAATAAAAAGTCCTGTAATAGAATGAGTTTTACTTTCTTGGTTAGACTAAAAAGAAATAATTTGAATAAAACACTAGAAAATAGTGAGAAAATTCTATATATTTTATGTGTAGTGGAGCTGGTGCAAAAACAAGACTGGTTCCATATTTTTATGTTATTATATAAATATAATAATTAAAAATACCTCATTATTTTATGAAAATGCTAGCCAATTTTAGGACGATTATTCCATAACGCTTAAATAAAGGTAGTGATTCTTAATGGGGGAATAGTAGGTTTTTCTCTTGATTTATTAAGGGGAAGGCTCGAAAAATGCACATAACTCTCATATAGATAGTTGATATTTTAATCTTTATGTAATTATGATACACTGCAATAAGGTAATAATTGATACAGAAAAGATGTACTCCTAAGTTACTCTAGAGCTTACTGTGACAGCAGGAGAGCTTACATCCTTTCTGCAAATCTTAATATATAAGGAAGGTAAAAATGAGTAACAGACAAATTAAATCAGATGTTATCTTAATTGGTGCCGGAATCATGAGTGCGACTTTGGGGACAATGCTTAAAGAATTAGCACCAGATTGGAAAATTACAGTGTTTGAGTCGCTCGATAAAGCTGGTGAAGAAAGTTCTCACGAATTAAATAATGCGGGAACTGGACATGCTGCACTTTGTGAGCTTAACTACACTTCAGAGAAAAAAGACGGATCAATCGATATTAGTAAAGCGATTAACGTTAATGAACAGTTCCATGTTTCAAGACAATTTTGGTCTTATCTTGTGAACAATAAACTAATCAGTAATCCACAAGACTTTATTATGCCTTTACCTCATATGAGTTTAGTACAGGGGAAAGACAATGTGGAGTTTCTAAAAAAACGTCATGAAACGATGACAAAAAATCCTTTATTCCAAGGTATGGAATTTTCTGATGACCCAGAAAAACTAAAGGAATGGATTCCTCTTATTATGCAAGATCGTCCAGCAGATGAAGCTATCGCTGCGACAAAAATTGACACTGGTACAGACGTTAACTTTGGTGCATTAACACGTATGTTATTCGACCACTTAAAAAATAAAGACGTTGACATCAACTACAATCACAGTGTTGAAAGCATGAAACGTACTAGCGATGGTTCATGGGAAGTACGAGTGCACGACAAAAAAGGCTGTAAAATGGAATACCATACAGCAAAATTTGTCTTCCTTGGAGCTGGTGGAGGAAGCCTAGAATTACTACAAAAATCAGGTATTCCTGAAGGGAAACACATTGGTGGATTCCCAATCAGTGGATTATTCTTACAATGTAAAAACCAAGAAGTTTCTGAACAACATCATGCGAAAGTATACGGAAAAGCTAAAGTTGGTGCTCCACCAATGTCTGTTCCGCATCTTGATACACGCTATATTGATAACAAAAAATCTTTACTATTTGGACCGTTCGCAGGTTTCTCACCTAAGTTCTTAAAAACAGGTTCAAATATGGACTTATTTGCTTCTGTAAAACCGCATAATATTACAACGTTATTAGCGGCAGGGGTTAAAGAAATGGGATTAACAAAATATTTAATCCAACAGCTTATGCTATCTAAAGAACAACGTATGGAAGAGCTACGTGAATTCATCCCGAATGCTAAGAGCGATGATTGGGATATTATTGTAGCTGGTCAACGTGTACAAGTTATTAAAGATACTGAAGCTGGCGGTAAAGGAACGCTTCAATTTGGTACTGAAGTTGTAAGTGCTTCTGATGGCTCAATTGCTGCATTACTTGGAGCTTCTCCTGGTGCTTCTACTGCTGTACACGTTATGCTTGAGGTAATCAATAAATGCTTCCCTCAACATGTTAACGAGTGGGAGTCAAAAATTAAAGACATGATCCCATCATACGGCAAGTCATTAGCAGAAAATCCAGAGCTTCTTAAAGAAATTAACGAAGCAACAGACGAAGCGCTTCGTTTAAAATAAAATTAGATGTAGAAGCAAAGAATGTAAACGATTTGTTTCTACAAAATAAAATAGAACCTTCATTCTAATTTAGGGTGGAAGGTTCTATTTTTTTATTTCACAAATGGAGTTGCAGTAATAATTTTTATCCGTACTATCTAATATATTTAAATAGGCATTAATTAATGATATGCAACAAATATTTATTTATATAAAAGAAAAATATATGATTAGAAGCACACCTTTTGCTAGCAAACAAAAGGTGTGCTTCTAATTTTAAAATTTAAGCTTGGAATAGCAAAATTGGATAGAGCGCTTGATATACATTGAACAGAAGAATAGCAACAAAGAAACCAAGAGTGCTAGCGGAATACTGAAAGCGATCGGAAGCTCAACACCATTCCAAATGCTCATTTGTATTTGTTC